>OJJV01000624.1_pt1 | contig 20620 bp, 10 predicted proteins | sample 1596391 | NCBI WGS metagenome assembly OJJV01 (sample SAMEA4350164, study PRJEB24818) | metagenome | biome: human; feature: gut; material: faeces | place: Denmark | collected 2013-09
ATATCATCATCGTCAATCACATGCAAACTCAAAACCGCCTCTTTCCCTATATAATTCTCCGACAATGTAAAACGACAGGTTTGCCACACCACTCCATCGAGAGAGACCAGTTCTTCTTCGGACCATAGTCCGGGAACACTCACTTCTTTCCAATCGTCTTTGGAATACGAAGGCAAATACCACTTTTCAGAAATACCCGGTTCGGCTTTCATCGATTCGACAAATTTAGCTCGATTTTCATCGCTACGGCGAACGTATTCCTCGAATTGCGAAGAACGCATACGATCTTGCAATCGTTTGTACTTGGGGAACTTGTCGATAGCGTCCATACTCATCCAGCTTTCAATATCGGTTCCACCCCACGAAGTATTGATAAAACCGATAGGAACACCCAATTTCCGGTATAACTCACGGGCGAAGAAATAACCTACTGCCGAAAAATCACCGGCACTCCCCGAATCACATACTCTCCACTCACCCTGCAAATCGGAAAGCGGACGATGCGACATCTCTTGTTTCACATTAAACGAGCGCAAAAAAGAATAATTCTCGGCGTCTGCAATCTCTTTTTCGGCATTCATCGCAGCATGTAAACGGAACTCCATATTGGATTGCCCGCTACATATCCAAACTTCGCCCAGCAAAACATCGTCGAAAGCGAGGCGTTCTTTTTTCCCTTTCACGATTAACGTATAAGGGCCACCGGCCTCCATAGGACGTAAAGTTGCGTACCATTTACCCGATGCATCGGCACGGACACTCGTCTTCTGCCCATTCAGTTCGACAGTAACTTTTTCTTTCGGGCTCGCACTCCCCCATAAATTGATTGCCTCGTTTCGCTGTAAAACCATGTGGTCGGCAAAGATGTGAGGCATGGAAAGTTCGGCCGAAAGCCTTGCAGAAAACGTTCCACATAGGAAAACCAATATCAAAAACGAGAAAGCCTTTTTCATATAAATATCGATTAAAGATTAATGTGTTGCAGTCTCTAATTTAAGTTTATGACTCCCCGTAAAGAAGATCGTATCGCCGTTATACGTCACATTGTCTTCCAACGGGGTAAACATCGCCGACACACATTCGGGCAAATCGAACTCATAAAGAATATTACCCTTGTCGTCCCGTTTCCACGAAGTCGAAATGCAACCGTAAGGTGTCTCATGTTCGATTTCGAGATAGTCCAAATTTTCGGGGAAATACGGACGTAATGAAACATGCCGGAAAGCCGGGTTCGATTCATCGATTCTCAAACCACCCAACGTTTTATACAACCATGCCCCGATCTCACCGAACATGATATGATTCAACGAATTATCGATAACGACATCGATTCGCCAATTTTCATGTAAGGTCGTCGCCCCGTTCTTTATCCAATACCCCCAAGAAGGATATGTTTCTTGTGTAGCCACCCGATAGGCTGTTTCGGGATAACCGTTATCAGATAAGGCTCCGAGGAGAGCTTTACTACCCAGCAACCCTACATCGATATGGCACGAATCCTGTACGACTCTGCGGTTCAACTGCTCTGCCACTTTCTCCCTATATCCATCAGGAACAATATTCCAATAAAGAGGCATAGCCAACTCTGTTTGAGTACCCGATGCATAAAGACCGGTCTCTCTGTCCAAATAACGGTCGTTGATCGATTCTTTTATCCTATCGGCAAGCGCTTCGTAATAAACCGCATCATCGACATAACCGAAGAGTTTAGCAGCTTTCGCCATAATAGATACATCGGTATAATAATAAATAGAAGTAGTCAAAGTCACATCGCTTTTACTTCTCACCGGGATCCAATCGCCAAGTCCCCAATCGGTCAAGTTATCTTTGGAAATAGACTCGATATAAGCTACATATTTCTTCGCCGAAGGATACATACGCCGCATAAGAGTCTCATCACCATAAAAACGGTAAATTTCCCACGGGATAATGATCGACGCGCTTGTCCAATCCACGCCATTCGCCCAATCGAATCCCCATACCGAAGTCGGTACGATACAAGGATAAACACCGTTTTCACGTTGCTCGTCTATAAAATCGAGCAACCACTTCTCATAAACCGTAATCGCATCGAAATTATACAAAGCCGTCTCTATGGCAATGTGTGCATCGCCCGTCCAACCATTTTTCTCCCGTTGCGGACAATCCGTAGGATAACCGAACAAATTATCCAAATAGGAATTATTGGTGGCCGTCCATATTTTGTTCAACAAATCGGACGAGGAACGAAACCGTCCTATCTCCGGCACATCGCTGTGCATCTTCAATGCTACGATACTATTTTCATCGAGTGCTATCGGTTCGGACGAAGTCACCTCTACATATTGGAAACCCTTATAATTGAACTTAGGAGTAAATCGAGTCTCCCCGTCCCTCAATATGACGATATCCGTTTGAAACGGGTCACTGTCGTCGGTCGGACGATAATGGTAATCGATATTCGCTAAATTCACCGTACCGTCTTCATTCAGCATCTCCCCATGTTTCAATCGTAAAACAATGCCCGCTTTCCCCTCTACCGAAAGTTCCACCGTTCCCGCCATATTCTCAGGGAAATGATAGACAAAACAAGTATCGTTTATTTTTACAAACCGTGAAGCGTCGTGACGGACGATTTCCTTCACCGGCACAGTTAATTGAGCCTCTATTCGCTGGGTAGGAGCAGATACTTCCTTAGCATTTTTCCATTGTGAAACATCGATTCCCGATGTATTCCAACCCTCGATTTCCTGCCGTGCATCATAGTGTTCCGCCGTATAAATGCTGTTGAATATCACAGGACTGTCGGTCGTTACCCAGCTGCTATCGGTCGATATAGTTTCGATACTTCCGTCGGCATACTCGACTCGTACTTGCATAATAAATGCAGGGCGGTTACGCCACGAGGCTTTATCGAAAAACCAAACTGCCGTGGATTGATGATTATACCACCCGTTTCCCAATTGTACCCCGATGACGTTCTCTCCCTCCGACAAATTGGGCGTTATATCATACATAACCGATAATACCCTTTTGTCGAAATGAGTGTACATAGGATCCAAAAAATGGTCCCCTATGCGTGAACCATTTACAGAAAGTTCATATAAACCGGCAGCAGCGATAACCGCATAAGCATGTTTTACGTTTCTCCTCACTTCGAAATCCTTTCGGAAATAAGGAGACGGGCGATAATCCTTATCATGGCCATCGCTAATCCATCGTGCATCGCCCCATTCTTGGGGAGACATCATACCTGTGGTGAACGACGACAGCAGTGAGCAAACAAAGCGATTCTCTCTTTTCGTTTTATATCCGACTTTCCAATAATATTTAGTCCAAGATTGCAGCGAATCGCCGGCGTAAACGATCCTGCGAATATCACTCGGAAGCTCGCCGCTATCCCAACATTGGCCAGAGCCGTTTATCACTGCCATACTATCGGCAGAGACCCATACCCGACAAGACTTTACCGAATCTGTCTTCACGACGGGGATTTTCCACGACAATCTCGGCGAAGACATATCGATTCCCAACGGTTCCGACAAATATTCACACATTAAGGAATACGGAGCCTCGGGACTTGTACTGCAAGCCGCCAATATACAACCTGATAATATGCTCAATCCGTAACTAAATACCCTGTTCATCATCGCTTATATCTATATAATTAGATTTTATTTTGTTCGGCAATCTCACGGCGATTCTCCAAATCGGAAGAAATCTCGGACAATCGTTTTTCGCTCAAAGGATACCTCGAAATAAAAAGTGCCGATATTCCGGTCGCTATGGCCGGGAATATACTCACCATCAAACAAATCCCGGTCAATGCCGATTCTGATTGTATCATATTGGCCTCGAACCCGAAATAGAACAACAGCCAACCAGTCAAAGAGCCACCCAATGTCCACCCCAATTTCTGAGACATCGACGATGATGAAAAGATAAGGCCCGTAGCCCGACGCCCGGTCTTCCATTCCGAATAGTCCGATATATCGGCATACATCGACCACAGCAACGGAGAAACAATACCGGCACAAATACTAATGATGATTTGCAACGCCAATATTCCATAAATGCCGTCTTTGGGTAAGAAATAAAATAGGATACTGAATATGGTAGCCCCTACCGTCGCCGTCAAAAAAGTATATTTTTTACCCATCAACCGTGTAAACGTAGGAACCAACATAATACCCAATATGTTAGCAGCTTGTCCCAAAACAAGATAAATGGTGATGAGCGTAACCGAAGCACTCATAAAGGTGAAAGAGAACGTGTCGGAGGCCTCTACATAATATTTGAAATAATAGACTGCCGAGCCGTCTCGTAAAGAATTAAACCCGATAACCATGATACCGGCCACCAAAAGAATCCACCACGGTTTGTTCGTAGCCAAATCTTTCACATCGTCTTTCAAAGATGTTTTCTCTTCTTTGATAGGCTTTACCCGTTCTTTTGTCCACGAAAAAGTAAGGAAAAACATAATAGCCGCCAATATGGCAAAAACGACGGCCGCCATTTGCCAACCGAATGCCTGTGACGGAACGCCGTCGACTATTTTCATTTTGCTGAATATATCGACCAACGGCTCTATCAGGAACAACACCAAAATACTCCCCCCGAATGCAAAAGTCATTCGGTATGAAGACAATGATGTACGAGTCTGCGGGTCGGGCGACATTACCCCTAACAACGAAGCGTATGGCACATTGACAAACGAATACACCATCATCATGAGCGTATAAGTGACATAAGCATATACGATTTTCGATATTTCGGACTCTCCACCCCATGACGAAAAAGTCAATATGCCGCATAACCCGAAAGGTATGGCTCCCCATAACAAATAAGGGCGGAATTTTCCGAAACGAGAGTGCGTACGATCACCTAAAATCCCGATAAAAGGATCGAGGAATGTATCCCAAATACGGGTAATCAAGAACATGGTTCCCACTACCGCTGCCGAGATTCCCACCACGTCGGTATAGAAAAATAACAAATACATGGTGAAGAGCTTCCAAAACATGGAAGAGGCGGCATCACCCAGACCATACCCTATTTTTTCCCTTAATTTTACGTGTTCCATGATATCTTATTTCAATATTTTTTTATTATGATCGACCATAGCGATAATAGTCCGTACCGATTCTATCGAACGCAATCCGTCGGCAGGCGTATGCAAGCAATAATCCACCAAACGGTCTACTGTCGATTCGGCAACGTGCATACGCGTATCGGACGAAGCATAGTATATGTACACTTTCCCGTCTTCATCGGCAATCCAACCATTGGAAAACAAAACATTCGAAACATCTCCTATGCGTTCTTCATCGACCGGGGCCATGAAATATCCGGCAGGCTCTGCAATCATTTTGGTCGGATCCTCCAAAGAAGTCATGTAAAGATAGAGCACATAGCGCAATCCGGCAGCACAACAACGAACCCCATGAGCAAGATGCAACCACCCTTTTTCAGTCTTAATCGGGTGAGGACCCTCTCCATTTTTCACTTCTTTAATCGTATGATATTCCCGTTTATTGATAATTACTTCGTCGTGTACCTCTGCATGGCAAATATCATCGACCAAAGCCCAGCCTATGCCTCCACCATTTCCCGTATCGATGAAACCGTCTTGCGGACGGGTATAAAGAGCATATTTCCCATTCACGAACTCGGGATGCAAAACGACATTACGCTGCTGGCTGCGAGTCTTTAAATCGGGAAGACGCTCCCACGTTTTCAAATCTTTTGTCCGGGCAATTCCGGCCGAAGCAACTGCTGCCGACAAATCTCCCGGACGTGCATTGGGATCTTTGCGTTCGGCACAAAAGATACCGTAAATCCAGCCATCTTCATGTGCAGTAAGACGCATGTCATACATATTGGTATCGGGAATATCTGTTTCGGGCATCAAAATAGGATAGTCCCAAAAACGAAATCCGTCCACCGGGCTATCACTCTCGGCCACTGCAAAGAAAGACTTACGATCATCGCCTTCCACTCGCACCACCAAGTAATACTTTCCGTTCAATTTAATAGCACCCGAATTCATCGTCGCATTGATACCGATACGCTCCTCCATATAGGGATTGGTTTTCTCGTCGAAGTCATATCTCCAAATCAAAGGAGCATGTTCGGCAGTCAACACAGGATACTTATATCGAACGTAAACCCCGTTGTTTTTATTGCATTTCTCGTTTTTTCTTGAAATAAGAGCCTCATACTCTTTTCTCAATCTCTCTAACTCTTGTACCATAACCATATAATATCTTAATAAATAATCTTATAATCAACGGGCTATCAAAACCCAGTCATTTCCTCGTCCTTGTGTTGGCGATACGACTTCAAAAGCCTCACTTGTCTCGATATTTTTATAAAATATTAGTTCCCCGTTATGCGGATTAACCCACTCCAACCGAACGTTTTTTCGTTGAGTCCAACCGGACAGATTTACCGTTATGCTGTGACCATAAGGCATATAAAATAAAACATAATCTTTTCCACCGTATGCCACAGCATAATCGTCATCGGTCTGTTCCGGTCGCTCTATCAAATGTTGCAATGGTCTTCCTCGGAAAAAATCGATAGCCTCACACAATTTTCTGAAATGTATCATATCGCAAGCCCCGGCTAAATCCAGATTTTCTTTCCAAGTTGTTTGCGCATCTATCATCGGAGAATACTTATCGGAATACATCTGCCACACTTCATTACAACCGTAAGTATATCCGCAAGCTCCGCTAAACATACTTTGATACAATGTCATACGGACATCGAAATCATCGAATCTACCATTCTCCGATTTAAAATCGATAGGTATATTCTCATACCGAGGCTCCCCATCTAAGACCGGTTTGATCGGCTGTTTCTGTAAATCGTTCAGTAGCAATCGCCTATATATGGCATAATCGCGTTGAGCATGTCCGCTTTGGAACATATTGAAATCGAGCCAAGTCTCATCATGGAACCAAAAAGAAGAAGAATGTTCTCCTTGCGGGTGGTAAGTCATTAAATGCCGTTTATCACACTCCTTAATGCCCTCGGCCATCGCTTTCCAAACGGTAAAGTTCTTACCCTCTCCGCTACGATCTCCGCCGATAATCCATATAATATTGGGAGTGTCGGCATATCGACGTCCGAGCCATCGGCCATACTCACGAGCATTCGCCTCGTCGAATATCTCTGGTCCCGCACCCCATTGTTTATCCACTTTATCACCCCACGTAGGAAGTAATCCCACATAAAGCCCTTTCTCCCCGGCTATTTCTAAAACACGATCTACCCACTTGAAATAATCAGGATCGGGAGTAGACGGAGAACCGTTTATCAATGGCCTGTTAATCCCGTCCGAACCATCGAGCTCGGACAATATAACCGTTTGAATCACCGTAAACCCTTTGGCTCGACGATTTTCCATATACAGTTCCACCTCCGGTTCGTTCAATCGATAAATCAACTCCCAAGCCGTATCTCCCAAATAGAGAAACGGAGTTCCATCGGTATGTTGCAAAAAACGCCCGTTGGGAGACACACACAAGTCTCCGTGAGAAAAATCGACCGATTTACCCGACCAACTATCCGCTCGTACTTCGACAAGAGCCGGGACAATCCATGCAAGAAACAATATGAATACATGCCGGGGCATATTGATCTTATTTTTGCGTTGTCAAATATTTACCCACTACTTCCATCTGCGGACGGTCTTTCCCGTCTACCGGAGTAATCGCCATAAATTCGTCTTTCGGCCACCACGGTCCGGCAGCCCAATAACAACCGTTTATATCGTTTTCCTGCAAGTAAGACAGAAATTTATCCAATACAAGGTTCCAACGCGAATCACTATCGGGAATACCATACTCACCGACCATGCCTTCGAATTTATTGGCTTTCAGCCATTCCACAAAGGGACGCACACGGTCTATACCCTTTTCAAGATAGCAAGAATCTTCATCATATCCACGTTTGTAAGTACCGGAAGCATCGGCATCGAAATAGACATGCGCCTCGAATGCCAACTTATCGGCAGGATCTTTCAAATATTTCAACGTATCGCTGTACTCCAACCAACGCTCGGCAGAACACCAACTGTCACCCCCCACCATAATGCGAGTATCCATATCGACCGTACGAATGGAGTCTATACACAATTGCGCCATCTCGAACCAAGTCGTGCAAGAATCCAAATCATGAGGTTCGTTCATTAACCCATAAGCATAAATATTGTCAAATGATTTAAATTCCGTAGCCAGCGATTTCCAGAACGAAGCCAAATGTTCCGGTGTCAACCCGTTTGTCCCGATAATCGTATGCTCGCCATTCATATAACGACGGCAATAGTTATGCAAATCCAACATGACAACCATGCCTCGCTCTGCTGCCGCAGCAACAAAATCTTTCATTTTGTCGAGATCATGACGATTCAGTTCTCCGTTCAATCCATATTGTAAACGTTCCCATTTAAATGGAAAACGCACTAATTTCAATCCCTTCTCATTCCAATAATCCAAATCGGAAGCCTGAGGATAGGTATAATCGGTATTATATACACCCGGGAAATTGGAACCGAAGTCGGCACAAGCCATATTTACACCATAAGGTTTACCTTCCGTTTTAGCTACCTTATTGCTACAACTGCACAATAACAAACCTAACGCAACTACAAAAACTACTCTTTTCATACAATATCTGTTTTCCTAATTTATATTCCAACCTTTCACGCAAACCGGATAATCGACATTCACCTCGATAATTTGCGACTCTCCCGGATTGAGCCACAAATAATTTTTCGATGCGATAAATTCATGAGCATATCCGGGGGATTCCACATAGACACCTATGGCCGGCAGTTTCCCGACATTCGTCACCGTTATCTGTCGCCCATCTCTCTTCATGGTAATCTCTGTACGAGGCATCGACATAATCACCCCTCGACGAACTTCATAATTGGTAAAATAATAATTACGAGATAATCGTTTACCCTCCGAACAAACATCGACAACAAAAAACAACATGGTCGATTTCGTCTGTGCTCGATTCAAATTGAGATTACCCAATTTTTTTACGGTTTCCAATTCGCCATGCCCATCGAACTCCCGACATACGACAGTATCCAATCGATCATTATAAACTGTCACCGATACCGTGTAATCTTTACCGTTCAACTGACGGCAGTCGTCGAGTAAATACAACGGCAACGATACTTCTTGGCTCGACAAATTCGTCCGGTCGAAAAGCAAAACTCCCGTCAATGGTGCAAAAGATTTCTGCACGAAATAATGTACCGGTTTAATCGCTCCGTAGTAATCGACACTCGACCAAGAGACACCCGGATAATTATCGTTCATCTTGTAATAAAGAGCTCCGGTTGTTTCGGGCCACAAAGTACGAGCCCGTTCCAACGTATGCCTTACTCCGACAACTTGTGCGAGCTGAGACCCCGTAATAAATTCGGCCAATGTGGTATCGGGCATGAAGTATCCCGAATATTGCGAGAGCTTGCCAAACTCTCCCATTGTCCCGAAAATAGGAGTATGATGGCGGAAATGATCGCCCGGACGAGACGGCCATCTATCTTTCTCTTCGGCCAAATAACGTCTCACACTCTCTATATGCGGTAGAGAAGCAATTCCGAACTCTCCCCAAAACGGAGAAGTCATATTTAAATTATGATTCAAATGAGCATCGTCCCACCAGCAATTGTAATTATGATCGCTGCCGCCCCATGCCTCTCCTCGGTGAAACGGGCGGGAACCGTCGAGCTCCAAGCTCAAACGCCCCATCATATCGATAGCCGGCCCGAAAGGTTTATCCGATTCGTTACCGGCGCCCCACATAACCAAAGAGGGGTGGTTTCGGATACGTTTCATATTCCTCACTACCGTCTCCTGTAACATATCGAACGGTTGCGTATTATGGCTGTTCCACGCCGTAGGCCACTCTTGTATCACCATAATGCCATACTTATCGCACAATTCATAAAAATCATCGGTTTCGGGCAATCCTCCACCCCACGCTCTCATCATCTGAATATGCTGACTTTTAGCGATACTTAACAAGCGGTCATATTTTTCTCGCGAAAAATCCATCAAAGCATCCATCGTACACCAACCGGTTCCCTTCACAAACATAGGTTTACCATTAATGACGAAAGTCCAATTATAACGGTCTTCTCGCTCGCCTCCCGGAAACGGAGCCATGTCGATCGTACGAATACCGAACGATGTCTTTTCCACATCGGGGCGAGCTCCGTTACGAGGAATAAATGCGACTGTCATATCGTAAAGAGACTGTTCTCCCATATCATTAGGCCACCAAAGGCGGGGAGCATCTATTTTGAAATCGAATGAAAACTGTTCGGTTTTCTTCGACGAATTAATTTCATGTTCAAAGAATTGAGGAGCACCTTCAAAATTTTTAGGCACAACCCTAATTTGTAATTTACCTTTTAGCGGTGCATTTATTTTTTTGAGAGTCACTGCCAACCGCATATCGCCCTGCAAAGAACGGGTCGATACAAAAGGCGCCTCTATTTCCACCGGAGCCTGTGATTCCAGTTTTACCGAACGCCAAATTCCCAATGACGGAATTTGAGCATAGTGCCAACCATAAACACAATTAAACACCACGGTATACTTCCAACTTTCATTAGCGTTAGGAGGCCAATTCCCTAAAAACATCTGGGGAATCGGATCGAGTTTCACCACAAGCGTGTTCTCCTTTTTCAAATATTTCTTCACAGCGAAATCGGGTCCTCCGAACATTCCCTCGTGAGAACCCAGTTTTTTCCCATTCAGCCAAACGGTACAACGATTCGCTACACCGCCGAATGAAAGAATAGGATTTTCAAGCGGTTCATTCAATGTAAATTTTTTACTAAACCACCATGTCTTGTAACTCTGTTGCTCGGCAATCGAGTCATTTTGCCCGATATAAGGATCGGGGATAATACGATTCATCAACAATGCAGTATGTACACTTCCCGGTACAACAGCCTCCACGGCATCGGTCCAAACGTCTTTAAGACGTAATTTTTCATCGCCACCCTCGGCCATGAGCCATGTTCCGTCGAGAGAAAAATACTCTCGATTTCGAACTGTATCGACCGACGAAACCGGAATCATCGAGATTCCCGGCAACTCCGAGAGAATGTATTTCGCAGCAAAACTTTCCCTATCTATTTCGTCTAAGGATTTCCCGGCTTGAACGGGAAATCCTGACAAAATAGACACTAAAATAAGAGAACTACCTGTGATGAATCTTTTCATATTTCTGATTAATATACTTGTACCGTAGTTTTATATTTCAACAACGTTGCCAACTGAGGACGATCTACCGTATAATTATCGGTAGGTTGTACAGCCAATTTATAATCGCCCCAACGAGGACCGGCCGACCAATAAGTGCCATTCACACCGTTTTCCTGCAAATATTTCAAAGCGGCATCGAGAATATCCAGCCAACGACCGTCGTCATCGGGCACACCATACTCCCCTACAAAACCACGTTTGCCGTTTTCTTTCAACCATTCGACGAAAGGCCGCAGACGAGCCACACCGGTTTGAATAGTCGCACCGTCTTCATCGTACGATCTGGAATAATTTCCCGAAGCATCCCAATCGAAATAAACGTGAGCTTGGAAAATCATGTTGTCACAAGGATCAACCAAGTTTTTCAATCCGTCACTCACCTCTTTCCAACGGCTGGCCGAACTATACTCATTACCGCTGATGACCAACATAGTCTCGGTATCGACCTCACGAATGGCATTGATACAAGCCTGTGCAATGGTCTCCCACGGCGTTGTGCGCAACATGCCATAGGGTTCATTCATGATGTCGTACCCCCAGATACATTTGTAATCTTTGAACTCCGCAGCCAATTTTTTCCACACATCGCAGAAGTTCTCAACCGTACATTGAGCATTGCCGATAACAACGAACTGGTTATCGTCAGAGTTCACACCATTGGAATAGACGCAATAACGACCGAAGTTGTGCATATCGAGCAAGACTTTCATGTTCAAGTCCTCGGCTGCTTGCACAAATTCTTTCATCTTGGCCAACTCCGTAGTGATAAGCGGGCCATTCATTTCGCTTTGGATACGCTCCCAACGAAACGGGAAACGAATCATACGCAGTCCCTTCCCCTTGAAATACTCCAAGTCTTTTTTGGTGGGATAGCCATAGTGCGTGCCGTCAACACCGGGATATACATTACCAAACTCGGCTCCCGACATATTCACACCGAAGTATTCGGTATGTTCGGTTCCGCCGCCGTTACCGCCGCCGTCTCCTCCGGGACCATCTTCATTGCCGCAGGAAGTCATTGAAGTCATCAACACGGCAGCAAAAGCAAATGTCAAAATCTTTTTAACCTTCATAAAAATCAAAATAAATAGTGTATCGTTTTAATTATAGTGACAAGCCAGGATTGGGCAATCCCTCCACCCGGCTTATCACAGTTATTTTCAGTCTATTTTTTTAGAAAAGCGGAAGTTGCACATGCTCAGGTCGAAGGCCATGGCGTCGGTCGGCGTGAATACTATTTTCCATGCCGTGTTATCCGGAGCCGGGCTGCATCCATCGGGAATAATCTTATTCTCGCTTACCTCGTCCAAACCTATGCGCATAGTACGCCAGCCGCCATAGGTATTAACCGGAATTCCGCTTGCGCCGGGCATCCACATGTAATCTCCCAAACATATTCTCGTGGTCGAGCCCAGCGGATACGAAGCATTCGTACAAACCTCGAAGCACAAGTTATACGAAGCGGGATCGGCAGCCACCTCGGCGGGTACTTGAATGTAGCCGGCCCACAACACCATCCAACCCCAAGCGCCCACATTACTGTGGAAACGCAAGTATTTCATACCCTCGTTCAGCGGCTCGGGATAGCCCTCGCCTTCGGTACCGTCGAACAAGAAATTGGTTGTATGATCGGGGAATTGGCTCGAATGAGTAAAACCACCCGAACCCGGCCAATCGTTGAAGTCGAAAATTTGAAATCCGGGATTCATATACGGGATAGCCACCGGCTCGGCCATCTCACCACCTTGAATGGTCAGGTCGGTATTGGGCTGGGCGTTGGCGGGGATTTGCAACGTAATATCGGTACGAGTAGCATCAATCACGGTACAAATCGCATTGCCTATGCGCACATCGGCCTGCTCGACGGTAATGCCGTAAAGGTCGAAGTTATCGCCCGAAATCACCGTCGTATCGCCGGGATTGGTAAACTCATTTTGCAAACCGTCGATTTTCAACTCAGGAATCGATACCGTGAAAGGTTTTGATACCGAACCGTTCTTGGTCGTGATATAAAGCATATCGGTCACCTCGCCCGGCAATTGGCGGGGCACAGGAGCCAACAACATGTCGTAACGAGCATAAATCTCTTTGGGGTCGACCTCCACATCATTGAATTTGACCGACACTACATTACGAGATTTTTACCTTCGACGCGCACCATGTCCTCAAAGTCAGCGCCATCGATTTCAAACTCTTTATCGTTGGCCAGCACGATTTTTGTAATCTCAGGAGCTCCGTTGGAAGGGATATCGTCTTTTGCTTTGAGGTCTTCCACTTCCACAACGTCCTGACAGGCGGAAAAGGCAAATAGCACTGCCGCCCACGCAGCCATATATTTTATATTTTTCATTTTTATCAATTTTTCGGTTATACACTAATTAACTCCAACCGGGATTATTGCTCGAAATAGCTTGGTTCGTGAGAACTTCGAGCGTAGGAATGGGGAAGAGCAGGTGTTTCTCGGAACGGCTCTTCACGTTTCCGCACACGTCAGTTCCACCCAGTGCATTCATCGCTTGCAAATAAATACCCCAGCGAATCAAGTCCCAACGGCGATCGCCCTCCATGGCAAACTCCATGGAACGTTCTTCCAAGATAGCCGAGCGCAAAGCCGATTTGGTCGAATAATTTTCGAGTTCGCGCGGAGTAGCATACTTCTCTTACGCACATCGTTGAGCAAACCGATAGCCTCGTCATTCGGGCCTTTCAACTCGTTCGAAGCCTCTGCCATAATCAGAATAACATCGGCATAACGCAAGAACGGATAGTTGGCATCGGTACGTTGCAAGGTTTGATCGGTCACTTGCTGGCTGTATTTCGTCGTGAAGGCGAAGAACTGCTCCGAACCGCCCTCGTCGCAACGCCAGCCGGCGGTTACCTCGGAATTATCGAACGGAGCCTCACGATTCATTACCATCTCTTGCCATTTACCGAAGTTGGGGAAGTAGGAACCGCCGCCCCAGCTGGTATCGGAGCCTTCGCGAATCCAGCAGTGCAGCACCCCTTTGTCTACCCGGTAGTCGTTTTCTTCGAAGAGGAGATACCAATGTTTGCTGTTACCCACCGTGAGGCTGTTTTCAATGTGCCCTTTTTCGTTTGTCATACCGCAATAGTGGTAGGTAAAGAGGGTTCCGTACAACTCGTCGCCCGACTTGGATTGCAGGCTGAACAGATGCTCGCTGCACGTTTTACCGCTGGGAGACCAAATCAAGTCGTAGGATTCCAAGTTGTGCGTACCGTAAACGCCGCCTTTCACATCCTTGGCCACATCGTAGGCCAGTTGATAATACTCTTGCGAATTGAACGACTCGTAACCGGCCACTTGGTCTTTGGCAAAATCCATAGGAACCGGCTCGGTATACACCTTCGTGTTGGTCCCGTTGATGTTCTGCATCACAAATTGCGGACCGGTTTTCACCGTTACGATTTCACCCTCGGGCATGGCAGCCGAAGCAATCGTAGCATATACCTTTGCCAACAGACCGGCAGCCGAAGCAGCACACACGCGACCGGCTTGGAAATTGGTGTCGGTGTTTTTATAAAGCATGTCTTTGGCATCGTCCAACAGCGGAATAATAGTTTGCGTATAGACATCTTTAATAGGTATACGAGGGCTATTCGTATATTGTTGCGACTGGTTCACACTCACCGAATAAACGGGTATATCGCCATAGGCGCGCACCAGCATGAAATAGGCCCAAGCTTTCAAAAAATAGCACTCGCCCAGCACATTATCGCGGTGTCTGGCAGTGAGATTCTTCATCTCATTGATTCGCTCGATGGCTTCGTTGGCCCGATTGATCACAGAGTACATACCCGTCCATACTACGTCACAATGGTTGTTCGAACCTTGAAAGTTACCGTTACCGAACTGGTCGAACTGCCAAGTAGCACCCGACACATTGTCGCAATCGTAGTCGAAAGGACGGGGCATATTCCCGTAACGGAACATGGAGGAGTGCAACGTTTCGTACACACCGGTCGTCCACATATCGGCTCCGTCGTCGGAATCGGGCACATCGTCGGGAGAGATAAAGTCGTAGGGTTTTTCTTCGAGCATATCTTCGCACGAAGTGAAGACCGGCGCTGTCGCCATCGCCAACCCCAACATGGTCACATATATCGATAATCTTTTCTTTTTCATTGTCTTGCAAATTATAACGTTACTTTTACACCTAAACTGAATGTCCGGCTTGCAGGATAAGAATAGATGTCCACACCACGGCGGGAAGCATCCTGACCGAACGTATTCACATCTGGATCATACCAACTGTAACCGGTAATCGTAAACACATTGTTCACCGTACCGAATACCGTCACATTCTCTATTCCTTTGCAAGGAGAACCGAAGTTATAAGCCAAGTTGATGGTTTTAAGTTTCAAATAAGAGCCATCTTCGACGTGACGATCCGAAATTCTCCATTCACGAGTCTGAGCCATCGTGGCACGAGGCCATTTGGCATTCTCGGTGTTATCGGGAGTCCAACGACTTTCATACGCAAACTTGGGTATGTTGCTCACACTCTGCATGGAAATGTTGGTAAGGTTGGCATTGAAGATGTCGTTACCATAAGTTCCCTGGAAGAACATGCTCAGAGTCAAGTTTTTCCAACGGAAATTACCCGTAAGACCATACGTGAAATCGGGGTTAGTATCACCGATAATAGCACGATCCTCGGTCGTAAGTTTACCGTCACCGTTTACATCGAGATATTTGATTTCACCCACCATACGTTGAGCCTCTACGTCAGAGACGTTGGCATAGAGAGGATCAGCGCGCACCTCGGCAAGATTATCATAAAAGCCGTCTTCTACATAACCCAATATCGCACCGATGGGTAATCCGTTACGTTGAATAAACACCTCTTTGGCACTATACCACAGATTGTTGGCATATTGGTCGGCGGTGAGACCACCGATGCGATTACGGTTGAACGCGATGTTGGCGTCAAAATCCAATCCCCAGTCTTTGGTATCTATGGCATAGAATTGACCGGTAAGTTCGATACCTTCGTTCGTCACATGGCCGAAGTTGGTCCACATATTGGAAAAACCAGTCGAGGAGGGAATCGACACGTATTGCAACAAATCTCTGGTCTTCTTATAGTAGTAGTTCACCGAGAGGGCGATACGGTTTTTCAAGAAACCGAAGTCCAAACCTACGTTATATTGGTCGGTAGTCTCCCATTTCAAATCTTTATTCAACGGGCCTTTACTAGTATCTCCGGCGAAACCGCTGTCGGTAATACCTCCGAAAGGATAGTTTGCCGAACCCAACGAAACCATCGTCTGATAGCTATTGATACCCTGGTTACCGGTCTGTCCGTAACTGGCACGTAATTTCAAGTTGCTGAATATGTTCAAGTTTTTAATAAAATCTTCTTCCGAAAGCACCCAAGCGACAGCACCCGAAGCAAAGTTGGCAAATTTGTTTCCGGGAGCGAAGCGGCTCGAACCGTCCCGACGATACGAAGCAGTAAAGATGTAACGATCTTTCAACACATAGTTGGCACGACCCAGCAATGAAACCAATGTAGCCTCGCCACGATTACTGGTGGGAGCGTCGATGGTCAACGCTTGCGAAAGGTTGTAGTCTTCGGTAATGTCGGTAGGGAAATTCGAGGCGTTGATAGCCTTGCCACCCCAGTTGGTATTTTCATAAGTGAAACCGGCTACCACATTCAAGTGATGAATATCGGCAAAAGTTTTGTCGAAGGTCAACACAGACTCGGCCGTTATGTTTTGGTAGAAGTTATCACTCTTACCGGCACGACCGTTGTAGTTTTTACCTTCACCTGTTTCACGGGGATAGTAGGTAGAACGCTCGTTGTCGGTATAGCTCATACCGAAGTTCTGGCGGAAGCGCAACCAATCGGTAAATTTAATCTCCAAGAAAGCCGAGGTAAAGACATTGATCGATTTCAATTCGTCCTTAGCCGTATTTACATAGGTACGGGGGTTGGCCGACAGCCAGAAGTATTCATCGTCTTGTGTATGGTCGCCCACATAAATCGTGGGAGGATACAACATGGCCGAACGAATGATACTGTAATCATAAGAATTAGATTTGGCAAAACGGGTATTCGACTTGGTAAAGTTGATATTCAAGCCGGTATTTAACCACGATTTTACTTGACTACCCACGTTGGCGTGCACAGCTAAACGGTCGTAACCCGAGTTGCGTATAATACCGGTTTGGTCGGTATAGTTACCAGAGAAAGCATAGTGCGATTTGTCGTTACCACCCGATACGCTGATGTTGTACTCTTGGGTAAAGGCGTCTTGCAAGATTTCGTCCAACCAGTTAGTACCTTCGACCCACTCACGGTTTCCATACTCGTCCTCGTGCCAACCCGGATTCAAGAAATCTTCGGGTGCAGGCTCATACGTACCCGACTCAGGTATAATGTTGTTCTGCGGGTCACGACGATAGTTCCAGTCGCCTCGGTAAGGCAGGTAAGCATACGGAGTGTTGTCGTACAAAGCGTTGTTGATCGTAGCTTCGTTCACGAAGTTGGCATACTCGTAAGCATTGAGGCTCTCCACGATTTTCGAGATCTTCGAAAGACCGAAGTTAGCCGAGAATTCAACTTTGGCAGCTCCCGATTTACCTTTTTTCGTTGTAATCAAGACAACACCGTTGGCTCCACGAGAACCGTAGATAGCCGTTGCCGAAGCATCTTTAAGAACATCGATCGACTCGATATCGTTGGGGTTAATCAACGACAACGGATTGGAAGTGGTGTTGTTGTTTTCGTTTGCGCCGCTCGTCGGTGCGCTACCCGCATCGAAAGGAATACCATCTACGATATACAATGGTTGTGAACTGGTCGAAAACGAGTTTGCACCACGAATGGTAATGCTCATACCCGAACCGGGAGCACCATCGTTAGAATTAACTTGCACACCAGCCAATTTTCCTTGTAGGGCTTGGCTGAAACTTGTCGGATTACCGATCATTAAATCCTCGCTTTTGATAGAAGCGACGGCTCCCGACAAATCCTTCTTACGCATCGTACCATAACCGATGACAACAACCTCATCGAGCGATTTTGAATCCTCGCTCAACTGCACGTCGATCTGTGTTTTATTGCCCACGGTTACGTCTTCCTTTGCATATCCGATAAATGAAAAACGTAACACCGATTTAGGACCTTTCACCACAATCGAATATTGTCCGTCTACATTGGTAATTGTTCCGTTACCTTTCGAATTCAACTCGGTAACATTAGCGCCGGGAATAGGTAAGCCCGAATCATCGGCTACTACTCCCTTCACCACTATGTCCGCCATAGCGGTCGTTGCCCAAAACACAGCCACTACAAACGACATAGCTCTGAGCATTTTACCCACCATTTGAGAACGTGGGAAAGAAAACAGGTTTCTTTTCATTTGTAATAAATTTAAAATTAACAATCTTATTTTGATATTATTTCTTCTCTTTCTTTGTGCGATATACAGCCTCGTTATATTGCCGTATAAACTTGCGGCTTTGGCGACCGGCCGGCTTAATGAGAGATTCGTCCCAACCACCGTTTTTGTCGGCTCTCGGTAACAACATCGAACAAGTCTCGTTTTTGTCCGAAATTGACCAATTCACCCAACTGATTTTATGAGCTTCCATCCACTCTACCCAGCGAGTCCACTCTTCAATGTCCAATGGACCGTCACCTGTACATTCCATACCGGCACATTCCGATACGAAAATAGGGATCCCCTGCTCCCAAGCGGCAGTAGCTCTATCTCTCAATTCCTGTTTATGGGTAGCCGCATAAAAATGGAGCGTATACATTATATTATTGAAACCCTGCAAAGGGTCGGCTGCAACCAAATGTAAATCTTGATCCCAATGCGGACTTCCTACCAATATTATATTATCGGGGTCATATTTCCTTATTTCGGTGATAATGTCGGTAGCATACTCTTTCACACTCTCCCAAGTATCTTCCATAGGTTCGTTATAAATCTCATAAATCACATGGGGATACTTTCCGTACTTCTGAGCCATCATCGAAAAGAAAGCTTTTGCCTCTTCCTTCTGAGGATAATAAGTATGCCAATCTATGATTACATACACATTATTTTTAATCGCAGCCTTTACAACCGCATTTATACAATTAAGAGCGTGTTCGGGGTTCTCTATATAATTATCTTCTATGCAAGTTCCCATCGCAGCACGCAATACAGTGCATTTCCAATCTTCTTTCAGCCATTTTACCGACTTCTTATTATAAAATCGAGGCCACAAATTGTGCCAACCATAACTAACGCCACGCAATACGACTGGTTCTCCCTGCTCACTACAAAGTTGATTTCCATTTACTTGAAGCTGACCGTATAATTTTACCGGATCAGCCGCCATAGCAGATGATATAACACCGAATAATAACGAAATAATGAATAGCTGTTTTTTAAGCATAACCATGATATTAAATTTACGTTACAAAATAATAGTAAAAAAATAGCGCAAAAAAGTACTTTATTATCCGATAATGATACTTTTTTACCTCAAATGTGATTTTTCAATAAAGGAGAAGCGAATCAAGAAATCTGCAATTGATCTAAGCACCTGTTTATCAACAAAAACTATAATAGACGACCGCTCCGATAAAATGTTTTATATAAAAAGCATTCAAGATTTATTTAAAATTTTTCGAACGGTATTCAAAAGCCATTTATTCATCATGATCATCTAAACTATCCCAAATAGAGTCCTGTTGTTCTATATATTCTTCATAGTAATAAGCAAACCCTTTTCTTTCTGGAATACCCAACGTATCGCACCATTCTTTATAATCGGCCTCCAATTGCTTATCCTCCGCCATCATCGACCGGAATATATCTTCCGATAGATCGAGGGTCCGATACTGTTTAATAATATCATCAAATGTTATGGTAATATCATTACTCATGGCTTTTTCTATTTATCAATTAATATATCTTCGTATTTACAAATATAACTATTCTTTCATAAAAAAAGTTCTACAAAAAACAAAAATGTAAAATTAATCACTCCCCGGAATGCAGCCATTACAATATATAAACGCAAACCGATAAGAAAAATTATTCCATTTACCAAGAAAAAAGTAGAACCTTCAATCAAAAAATTCAAAATTTCCCGAATATAGGAATCGTTACTTCATAAAAGAATGATTATCTTTGTTTCAGAAGCAAAAGAGCAGCGCACCGCACAATCAAATAAATTTGTTTCTGCCTTCTTTTGCGCTATCTTTGCATAAAATGCGAAAATACGAACATGATTTACAACGAACGGAACATTCGAAAAGAGATTGTGCTGGAAGCCGCTAAACAAATCATGATGGCGGCCCGCACAGCAC
>OJJV01000634.1_pt1 | contig 20434 bp, 16 predicted proteins | sample 1596391 | NCBI WGS metagenome assembly OJJV01 (sample SAMEA4350164, study PRJEB24818) | metagenome | biome: human; feature: gut; material: faeces | place: Denmark | collected 2013-09
GTATTTGTGGGCTACGAACATGGGAACCCTGCCTATGGCGCGTTGCGCGGAACACTTTCGGATACCACCTTTGCCGGTGAAGTCCCCGGCAGCGATAAGCGGTTTTCCTTTGCCGTTCCCCTTTGCGCCGGTGGCAAAACCCTCTGCGTGTTTGAATCCGCCATTGACGCGCTTTCCTATCTGACCCTGCTGAAGCTGCGGGGGCAGGATTGGCGCGCCGCCAATACGCTGTCCCTCTCCGGCATCTATCAGCCACGGAAGGACGGCTCCATCCGATTCCCCGCGGCGCTGGAGCAATATCTGAAGGGCAACCCTGGCGTGACGCGGATCATGCTGTGCCTGGACAATGATGTGGCGGGACGGACGGCATCCGCAGCCATTCAAAAGAAACTTTCCGAGTATGAGGTCATCGACAACCCACCTCGCCGCGGAAAGGACTACAACGACCAGCTCCAGATGGTGAAAGGAATCAGTGGCAGGGTAAGAACCCGTGGCGGTGAGGCGCGCTGATTTTCTTTTTCGGCTGGGTTAGGACTGCAAGCGGCCTGCGGCTGCTTTGCAGTCGCAAGCATAGCATTTGGCTATCCAAATGCGCTTGTTAGGGGAGCAAGTCCCCTAAGACCCCATCCTATTTCAAGGAGGAATCTATTATCAGAAAACGATCTATCTCTATTCTTCTCCGTTTGAACGAAACGGAACACCGGCATCTGAAGGAGCAGGTGGCAATTTCCGGTTTCCCTATGGAGGTCTATCTTCGTACATTGATCGCCGGTGAAAAAATGCGGCCAAGGCCACCCAACGAATACGCTGAAATACGCCGCCAGCTTGCCGCCATCGGCAACAACATCAATCAGATCGCCCGCACAGTCAACGCCCGCGGCTTTGCCACAAAGGAGGATATTGCCGCGATCACGGCGGCGCAGGAAACGATCTGGAACATCGCGGAGCGGCTGTGACATGGCATACACCAAGGTATTCGCCATCCGCGCAAGGCTGGACGACCGCGTGAAGTACGCCGTCAATGGGGAAAAGACCGAGCTGGACGAGTGGATCGTCTACACCGCTGACCCGGAGAAAACCGATACTGTGCGCTTTGTGACCACGCTGAACTGCCGGTCTGCCGAAACCGCCTTTGCTGCCATGCAGAAAACAAAAAAGAAACACAAAAAGACGGGCGGCGTTCTCGGCTATCACTTCATTCAATCCTTTGCCCCCGGTGAGGTGACGCCGGAGCAGGCCCATGAGATCGGGTGTGAGTTTGCACGGCGATTATTCGGTGAGGATTTTGAAGCCGTCATCGGGACCCATTTGGACAAGGCCCATCCCCATAATCACATCGTGGTCAATTCTGTCTCCCGCACGGACGGCCACAAGTACCATTCCAGCCCAGAAAGCTACTACAACGATGTGCGCGGCACCTCGGACGCACTGTGCCGGGAGAATGATCTATCCGTCATCACTCCGCAGGGTAAGGGCAAGCACTATGCCGAATGGAAGGCGGAGCAGGGCGGTAAGCCCACCGTGCGCGGCATCATTCGCGCCGACATTGACACGATCATTGGGCAAGCCTACACCTACGATTCCTTTCTCATGCTCCTGCGACGGAACGGCTACGAGGTGCGGCGCAGCCCCAACCGGAAATACACAACGGTTAAGCCACCCGGCGCAAAGCGGGCGATCCGTCTGGACAGCTTGGGTGAGGGCTACACCGAAGCGGATATTATGGCGCAACTTTCCAAGCAACGGCACGGTGGCATGGCCCCGCCGACCGTCACCCATGCCGCCAAGCGTTACCGCGTGAAGGGCAAGCTGGCCACCGTCCGAAAAAAGAAAATCACCGGCTTTCACGCCCTCTATCTCCGCTACCTCTACCTGCTGCGTGGGGGCAGGCGGAAAAAGCTGCCGCCCAAGCTGCCCTTCTCCGTCAAGCGGGAGGTCATTCATCTGGAGCGGTATGAGCAGCAATTCAAATACCTTTTATCAAGCGGGATCACCACCGAAGCGGAGTTGGAGCAGCGTATCCGTGTGCTGGAGTGGGACATCCGCTTGTTGGAGGAACAGAGAAAACCACTTTATCAGGAAAGGAGGAACACAAGCGATGAAGAAGCACAAGCCAAGTACAGCGCGGAGATCCAACAGCAGACTGCCTCCCTGCGTGAAAAGCGCGGGGAGCTGCGTCTGTGCTGCAGGATACAATCGGACATTCCGAGGGTATCCCAGCAGTGCCAGCAGGCGCAGGCTGAACGGCAGGAAAATCTAAAGAACAAGGAGGAACACGAGCATGAGTACCAACGGTGAAACCGCTGACCTGATGGTGCGTGAGGGCATCCAGATCACCGAAAGTGCCCTCAAGCTGGCAGGGCTGGGGGCGAAAAATCTTGCCGCCTTACTGATCGCCCTTGCCAACGACAATCAGAAGCTCGCCGGTAAAACCAACCTCAAGCGCCTGATCCACGACGGCGAGGAGCTGACGATCTTTTCTGTCAAGCAGGAGGACTTGAAGGGCTTTCAGATGGAAGCCAAACGCTACGGCGTCCTGTTTTACCCCATCGTCAATAAGGTGGAAAAGACCGGGACGGTAGAAATTATGGCAAAAGCCAAGGACGCCAAGCAGATCAACCGCATTTTTGAACGCATGGGCTATCCCGCCCCGGTGAAGGAGGATACTGCCGCAAAAAAAGAGAACGCCCGCGCTCCGTCCGAGAACAGCTCCAAGGAGCGCGGGACTGGTGCGAGAGCGTCTACGGAACCGGCTACGGAGAAGGCTGACGCCCGCCCCTCCGTCCGCAGCCGCCTGATGGCGCTGCAAGCCGCGGCAGAACGGGATGGCACAGCTCCCACCAAGGACACCGTGCGGGAAGCCATTCAAAAGGCTATGCCTACGCGGGAATAAATTGATTTTGAGAAGGAGAAACGAACATGGCAAAGTTAGACGATTTGATCCAGCAGAAGCAGCAGAGGGACGAGGACTGGAAGGCAAAGAAAACAGCGGAGCGCGAGGAATTGGGGCAGCTATCCGACGATGCGGTCATGCACGTCACCAGTGAACCCGGCGCATACCTCCACTATCTGGACACGCAGGCCATCAACCCGCGATACAGCGCATCCAATGTGATGCTGGCGATGGCGCAGAACCCGGAGATCACCTACATCAACAGTCTGGAGGTGTGGAACCGGCTGGGGCGCAGCGTTAACCGTGACGAGAACGGCATGAAGATCCGCGTGTCGGATACCTATGTGAAGGACGGAAGGGAGTATCACGGCTATAAGATCGGGCGTGTGTTCGATATTTCCCAGACCCACGGCAAGGCCGGTGTTCCGGCGCTGAGCCTGAAAGACAATACACCGGAAATGGACGCCGCCCTGCGCCGACTGCTGGACAGCTCCCCCGTTCCCGTGGTCACCAGCAGCACCATGTACCAGGACGCCGTTTATGATCCTAAGACGCAGAGCATTACGGTATCCAGCCGCCTGATCGACAGCAAGATCTTCGCGGCGCTCTCCCGTGAGATCGTCCACGCCGGCATCCATGACCACGGGCGCTATCCCTACTATACCCGTGAGGACTGCGCCATGGACGCCGAGAGCGTCAGCTATATGCTCTGCCGCAATTTCGGCGTGGAGGCCCCGCAGCCCGATGTGAGCCGCGTGGGGCAGATGTTTGACGGTATGGAGGTGCAGGATCGCCGCGGCGTGGTAGACAGCCTGCAAAAGTATTTCCGCAAGCTGCAAAATGATATTCAGCGTGAGATCTCTCCGCAGGAGCGCAAGCAGCCGGAGCAGAACCGGCCCGTTCGCTGAGGAAGGAGGACGAAGCGTGAAAAAGAAAGTTGCGTTTGCACTCTGCACGGCGCTGATGCTGTGCAGCATGAGTGTCGCGGCGCTGGCCGCAGAGCCCATGACAGAAGCCGATACGGTATCCACAATGATCTCTGCCGCAGATACACTCCCCAGCGTTTCCGCCTATCCCGCCGAGGTCAGAGCCAGCGAGGAAAACGGCGTCTATCGTTTGGAAAAGGTCTACTACCTGACCGCAAAGGACGATCCCGCCACGATCCCCACCGCTGACTTTGAGCGTGAGGGCCGCACCTATACGCTCCTTGATCTGCTGAAAAATGACCAGACAGAAACGGACACGCGGGAGCATATCGAGGTGGTCACACTGGAAAGCAAGACCAAGGACATGGTGGAAATTCTGAAAATGCTGGAGCCGAAGCTGGAGGTCAAGACCGAGGACGGCTATGAGGGCGTCCTGTCCCTTGACCACACCACCATTCAGGTGGAGGCAGCGGGCTACGGGACCAGCAGCCGCACGGTGACGGCGGAGCGTACCTATCCAAACCTCTCCGACGCGGATGTGTCTCTTGTTCCAAAGTCCGTGAATGAAAATGGCCGCACCCTGACCCTTGCCGATGTAAGCTGGCAGGAGGCGGCGGTCGATCCCACGGACGGCTATGACATTCCCATTCGCTACACCGCTGTGGCAAGCTACACCGGCACCGCCACCAGCAAATACGCCACCGGCTACACCGTCACGGCAGACTATAAAGGTGACATCACCCGTACAAGCTGTGATACAGTGGTCTACACCGCAGTCTTTTCCAGCGTCGGCGCTGCGGCATCGGCAAAGAGCGGAGTTGATTTTAACTGGCTGTGGCTGCTGCTCCCCGTGGGAGCTGCGGCGCTGGGCGGCTGCGGCTATGCCGGTTATAAGGGCTATCGCCACTACATCAATAAGAAAAGAGGGTACGCTGCATGAAGAAATATCTGACCACGCTGCTGGCCGCCTGCTGTATGCTGGCGGCTTTTTCCATGCCTGCATCGGCACTGGAGTATCACTTTGACGGACCGGACGCAGGGGTGTTCGGACGCCCCACCTCGGACGATACCATTTATGTCACGATGGACAAGCCTGCGAATACCGACCGCAGCAAAAACGCCGCCTATATCCCACCTGCTTTCGGAAGTCCGACCAGCTACACACTAAACGCCGGGGAACTGCTGACACCAAACCTTGTAAGCGGTTCAGTCGCAGGAACGACCAGCGGCACAGGCGGTGTGACCGTCCTGCCGCCCTCCACTTCCGGCAGCATCGCTGGTGGAAATACCGGCTCCTACACGCCGGTAAAGTACACCGCGGTCACAAAAGACCTCTATTACAGCGGCGGCTACCTCGGTACGCTGAAAATCCCCACCCTCGGTCTGTCTGTCAAGGTGTATCAGGGGACAGACGCAGACGCGCTCCGCAAGGGCGCGGGCCATTTTGCCAGCACCTCCATTTGGGAGGGCAATGTGGCCATCGCCGGTCACAACCGCGGCGTCAACAATCACTTTGGCAAAATTCACACCCTTGACATTGGCGACACCATCAAGCTGACCACCCAGCTCGGCACACGCAGCTATGAGGTGTACTCTGTCAGTAAGATCGGCGTGGACGATACCAGTGTTCTGAACGACAGCACGGAAAATATCATCACCCTTGTCACCTGCGTGATGGATCAGCCGGATTACCGCTGGTGTGTGCAGGCAAAGGCCAGTTGATTTTTTGACAACAGAAATAAGCTGCGTTATGCTGTATCTATCAAAACATAGGAGGTACAGACAATGAAGCGAGGAAGTTTTGCAGCCGGTTTTTTTACCTGCCTGTTGCTGACGGGCGTCACCACCACGGCCTTTGCCGCCGGGATCATGGCGGAGCGCAGCAATCACCGCATTTTTGTAGACGGGCAGGAGGTCCAGATGGAAGCCTATGTCATTAACGGCAACAATTATGTGAGGCTGCGCGACATTGGCGAGAAAGTTGGCTTCAATGTCTATTGGGACAGCACCAACGGTTGTGTGCAGGTGGAAAGCGGCAAGCCCTACACCGGAACCGCACCCCAGCAGACTGCCGCAGCACCCACAGACGGTTCCCGGTATGTTCCCAAGGTGGGCGATGTAATCCGCTGCAACGATGGTACGGACTACACTATTAAAGATGTATCCCGCTGGGATAAAAACGCTTTTTCCAGCGCACCGCTGGGAGAACTGCCTGCCGCCACCTGTGACTGGAGCAAGCTGCCCCAGCCGGAAATGCCGCAGGCAGAAGCGCGCCATTTCACAAGCGGCGGGCAGGACTACCTATTCCAGCGTAATCTCTATGAAACGCGCCGTATGCTCTACACCCTGTATAATGCCATCGGGGACAACCCGGAAACGTGGCAGAACGGCGCACCCGTGAGGTTTCCCAGCGGGAATGACAAGGTGAAGATCAACCTAAGCATCCCAGCAGAGGTTACGCCTCAGAGCTTCTGACCGTGGCGGGCGGAGCAGATCACGGAGCTGTTCAACTCCTGCCCTCCGGGGACCTACTCCATGGAGGCATGGGATGTCTACAAAAACGGCGTATTCCAGTACACCGAGTACAGCATCTATGTAAGCTGACAATTTCATATTCCAAGCAGGCGGTATGTGAAAAGCATACCGCCTTTTTATATCCAAAAAATTCAGGAGGAACGCACGATGAAAAAACGATTGATCTCCATGCTGCTGTTGGTGGTCATGGTGCTGGGGATGCTCCCGGCCACCGCTCTTGCCGCCAGCAGCGAGGAGGAAGCCCTGGGCGAAGTCAATATTTACAACGGAGAACAGAAGCTCTCCTATCTCTCCATCAATGGCCGCATCCGTGAGCTGATCTATACCTATTTCAACCATGTGGATGCCAACGGCAGGACGAAGGAGATTCCCGCGTACTGCGTCAATCCGAATACAACGGGTGTGCCGCAGACCGTGGCCCCCGGCGAGAGTATCAAATACATCGCCAAGGAAAAAGGCAGTGACCCGAAGGTCATGGGCATCATCGCCAACGGGTATCCCACCCGTGGCCTTTCGGAGCTGAAGCTGGAAAACAAGTACCACGCCTACTATGCGACCAAGATGGCGCTGTGGTGCTATCTGCTCCCCAACTGGAACATCAACAACCTAAAGGTCAATCCCAACCTGACCGGTGCGGAGCTTCAGCGGGCGCAGGCCATTCTCGCCGCCGCCAAGGACATCTATGTGCGCGGCACGGCGTGGAACAAGATCTACTCGCCCCGTGTTACCGCTGCCCCCGACCGCGACACCGCCTATGCCGTCACAGTGGACGGACAGCAGTACAAGCAGCAGGTGTTTACGGTCCACTCGGATACCTGGGTATGCGACTATGCCATCCGTGTTGCATTTTCGGACCCTGCTTCTGTTCCCGCAGGAACGCGCATCGTGGATATGGACAATAAGGATATTACCACCATCACCACCTCCGGCACCGGGGATGGCTACGGCGGTAAATTCAAGGTGCTGTACCCTGTCGCTGCGGTGGCGGGCAAGACCGGCAGCGTCCAGCTTTCTTTTACCACCGATGTTTATAAATACGCGGTATTTTATGCCACCTGCGCCGAGGTCAACAAGTACGGCAAGCTCCAGAACTATATGTGCGACACCGATCCTACCGTCACCATGCGCCTGTCCGCATACAGCAATTTCAGCGATGGGGAAAAGCCCGAAGCGCCTGACACCGGCCTGAAGCTCATCAAGCTGGAAAAGGGTACAGATACTCCTCTCAGCGGCGCTATTTTTGAGGTGGTCGATCCCGACGGAGCCACCGTCGGCACCTTCGCCACCGGCTCGGACGGCACCGTAACCATCCCCCTGACGCTGGCGGGCAACTACACCGTGTATGAGCGTGTAGCGCCTTTGGATCACCTGCTTAGTGATACGCCCGCACAGAATATCAGGGTGGAGTACGGCAAGGTGGCGGAGCTGACCTGCTGGAACGAGCCTTACGGCACGCTCCGCATCGAGAAGCTGTCCGACACCGGGGCGCACCTGCCCGGTGCCATGGTGCAGATCAAGCACATCGAGAGCGGCGTGACCTACACCGCCGAAACCAATTTTGCGGGCTATGCCATCTTTGACAACATCAAGCCCGGTGCTTACGAGATCAAGGAGATCACCGCGCCCTCCGGCTGGCTGAAGGACGACGCCACCTATACGGCTTCCGTGGCCACCGGCGAAACCACCACTTTTTCGCTGGTAAACAAGGAGCTGCCCGGTCTGCGGATCATCAAGTATGATCGCAAGAACATGGTGGCGATGGCCAATGTCACCTTTGAAATTTTCCGAGACAGTGTTTCTCTCGGTAAATTCCGCACGGACGAGTTTGGTGAAATCCTCCTGACCGATGCTGCTCCCGGCACCTACCGCGCTGTGGAGGTGGATACCGGCAGCGATGGCCACATCCTCGACACCACGCCGCAGGAGGTGGAGCTGTCTGCTGGTGACGGCATCAAGGAGCTGCTGTTCTTCAACGATGTGAAGCCCGGTATGCGGCTCATCAAGGTAGACAGCACCGACCCCAGCAAGGTCATTCCCAACGCAGTTTTTGAAATTAAGTCCGTGGCTGGGGATTACGGCCCCAAGGAGTTTACCACCGACCAGAACGGCGAAATTGACCTTTCCAAGCTGCCCACCGGCGCGTATGTGGTGACAGAAAAAGCCTGCGAGGGCTATATCATCGACCAGGCCCAGCGCATCATTCACTTGGATGCCAACGAGGACGCGCAGTTCGTTTTCACCAATACCATCAAGCCCTCGTTGCAGATCATCAAGACCAGCTCGGACGGGAGCCGCCTGAAAAATGTTCATTTCCGTATCGCCAAGATCGAGGATGGAACGCATTATCTTGACCGCACAACCAACGAGCAGGGCGAAATTCTGATTGCCGATTTGGAGCCCGGCGTGTACTCCGTCAAGGAAACCGCCACGGATTCCTCTCATATTCTCGACCTGCGGGAGTATCACATGGAGCTGTTCGCAGGCCGAACCAGCACCCTGACCATTGAAAATCAGAAGCGCCCCAACCTGACCGTGTATAAGCACGACGCCGACACCGGCGAGCCCATCGCAGATACCGTGTTTGAAGTCCGTGCCGCAGACGGTCACAGCGTCGATCAGATCAAGACAGACAGCGAGGGCAAGGCGGAGCTGAAAAATTTACTCCCCGGCGTGTACGAAATCTCGGAAAAGTCCGTGCCGTCCCCGTATCTGCTGGACGCGCCCTCTCAGCTTGCCACCCTCTACCCCAACCGCGACCACACCGTGTATTTTGAAAACCATCAGAAGCCCGCGCTGACCGTCAAAAAGGTGGACAGCGTGACGGGAGATCCCTTGCAGGGCGCGAAATTCCATGTTACCTACGCCAGCAACAGCACATCTTCCGGCGAGATCAATGACCTTGGCGCTTTCTATACCGATGAAAACGGCCAGTTCCAGCTCACCGGCCTGCGGGACGGCTGGTATAACGTAACGGAGCTGGAGCCGCCCACGGGGTACGCCATCAAGGAGGCCACGCAGGAGATCTATATCAAGTCCGGCACCGGTAAAGTGCTGACCTTTGAAAACATTCCGCTTTCTGCCCTCGTCGTGTGGAAGTATGATAGCGTGACGGGCGCAGCGGTGCAGGGCGCTGTGTTTCAGGTGAAGTATCTGACCGGAACCTCCGGCACAGGCGGTACGGTCATCGGCACCTACAAGACTTCCGCCAATGGCAGCTTCACCGTGACGGGGCTGAAGGAAGGCACTTATATCGTCGAGGAGCTTGCCAGTGACAGCGGCCATGTCATCGACTCTGCACCGCAGACGGCATACATCAGCGGCAAGCAGCAGGATGTGGTGCAGCTCTATTTTGGCAACAGTCCCAAGGGCAGCCTGCTCGTCAAGAAGATCGACAGCGCGACCCATAAGCCCCTTTCTGATGTTGAGTTTATGGTGACGACTGCGGACGGAACGGTGGTGGGCGATGCCAACGGCAAATATGTGACAGACAGCGCAGGCAGCTTCACAATCAGCAATATCAACCCCGGCACAACGCTGGTGGTAAAAGAAACCCGCGCCAAGAGCGGCTATGTACTGGACGATACGCCGCAGACGGCCACCATCAGGGCGGGCCAGACCGTGACGCTGGAGTTCCGCAACGCGCCGAAAGGCTCTCTCATCATTGTAAAAAAGGATGCTGTGACCGGCAAGGCGCTGAAAGGCGTGACTTTTACCGTTACCACTTCCTCCGGCCGGTTCGCTGCGGATGCCGAGGGACAGATCAGCTCCAACGGCCTCTATTACACCGATGAGAACGGAAAAATCATTCTCTCCGGGCTGGCTCCCGACACCTATGTGGTAACGGAAACCGCAACGATCCCCGGCTATGTACTGGACAGCACCCCGCAGACCGTGGTGGTCAACACCAACGACACGCAGACGCTCACTTTTACCAACAAACCCATCGGTGGGCTTATCCTCATCAAGAGCGATGAGGACAGCGGCAAGCGCATCTCCGGCGTTCAGTTTGAGGTGCGTAAGATGAACGACGAGATTATTGGCAGCTACACTACGGACAATAATGGTGTGATCCAGCTTCCTGAACTGGAAAGCGGCTGGTACACCGTGACGGAGCTGAAAGCCGCGTCCGGCTACCTGTTGGATACCACGCCCCACCGCATTGAGGTCAAGGACGGGCAGACGGCCACGCTGGAGATCACCAATCACAAGTCCTCCCGCATTTTGCTCCACAAGGTGGACAAGGCCACCGGCAAGGGCATCTATGGCGCGGTGTTCCTGCTGTACGACAGCAGTCACAATCCTATTGGGGAATATGTGACCGATCAGGACGGCTACATCTACGCCGATGAGGGACTGGCCGATGGCCGCTATTATCTGCGTGAGATCAAAGCCGCCCCCGGTTATGTGCTTGATCCTGAACTGAAAACGATCTATGTCCGTTACGGCTCCACCACAGAAATCGAGTGGAGCAATACCACGGAGTGCGGCCAGATCCAGATCATCAAGAAATCCACAGACGATAACGCCACCAATGGCCTGCCTGCCGGGACGCTGCTGGAGGGCGCGGTGTTTGAGATTTACGACAAGGCGGGCAATGTGGTGGACACCATCAAGTCCGACCGCAACGGACGCGCCGTTTCCAAGACGCTGCCGCTGTCCCGCTATACCATCCGGGAAATCAAAGCGCCAGCGAATTACTCCATCAACCCCACAGTGATGACCGCCTATCTGGAATTCAACGGACAGATCGTCACCTTTGAAGTGCAGAATACCAGCGTTTCCACGGGTGTATCCATTAAGAAAACCGGCCCTGTGCAGGCTGTCCCCGGTCAGCCGATTCGCTACGTGTTCTCACAGATCAAGAACAGCTCCAACGTTGCCCTTGACTCCTTCTATTGGCGCGATCAACTTCCCGCGCAGGTGACGCTGAGCAAAATCGTCACCGGCAGCTACAATCAGCCGCTTTCCTACAAGGTGGTCTATAAGACCAACCTCTCCGGGGACTACCGCACTTTGGCGGACAACCTGAGTACAAGCAAGGTTTACGTATTGGACGCCCGCCCCGCTGTCCTCGGCCTTGCCGCCAATGAGCGTGTTACCGAAGTCATGTTCGTGTTCGGAAATGTAAAGGCGGGCTTTGCACAGGTGGAAACGCCTTATATCTACGCCACTGCCCGCAGCGGTCTTGCCAACAACTCCGGCATTGTGAATGTGGCAGATGTGGGTGGCCTTTACAATGGGCAGTGGATTCAGGCGGTGTCCCGCTGGCTCACTACCGTCTACACCAAAACAACGGTGAAGCTGCCCAAAACGGGGTACTAAGCCTTGCGGCAGAATAACTTTCGCAGCGCCGCCCCTGTGTGGGCGGCGCTCTCCCCGTTGGTCCTCTGGCTGGCGGCAATCGCCGCCTATGCCTACGAGGACGGTATGAACCTCTTTCAATGGATGGAGCGTTTCAGCCAAGTGCTGGAGCGCCCCTTTTCCATAGGCTGGACGCCCTACACACTGAAATGTATGCTGGGGAGCCTGCTGCTCTATGGCTGTGGCATTGCACTTTACTACTCCAGCCGGGAGAACCGACGACCGGGCGAGGAGTACGGCAGCGCTAAATGGGGCAATCCCAAGGAACTGAACCGGAAGTATATGGATCACCGGCATAAGGACGCCAACATCATTCTGACCCAGCGGGTCCGGCTGGGCATGGACGGCTATATCACCCAGCGCAACATGAACATCCTGGTCATTGGCGGCTCCGGCAGCGGCAAGACCCGCTACTTTTGCAAACCGGGCCTCTATTCGGCCAATTGCTCCTATTTGGTCACCGATCCCAAAGGGGAACTGCTGAAGGCAGCGGGGGGACTGCTTCTGTCTCTCGGCTATGAAGTGCGGGTATTCAATCTCATCGACCCCGAACAGTCCGACTGCTACAATCCCTTCGTCTATGTGCGGGAGGAAAAGGATGTGCTGTCCCTCATCGACAACCTCATCAAGAACACTACGCCCCGCAACGCCTCCAGCAATGACCCCTTCTGGGAAAAGGCTGAGGTTGCGCTGGATTCCGCACTCATGCTCTACCTCATCCATGAAGCGCCGCAGGATGAGCAGAACTTTGAAACCATGCTCTACATGATGAATTTTGCCGATGTGCGGGAGGAGGACGAGCAGTACCGCAGTCCTCTGGATATGCTGTTCCGGGCATTGGAGGAGGAGCAGCCCGCCCATGTCGCCGTTAAGCAGTATAAGGTTTTCAAGCAAGCTGCCGGCAAAACCGCAAAATCCATTCTTGTGACGGCTGCTGTCCGGCTGGCGGCCTTCAATATTCCGCAGTACGCCGCCATGACCTCAATGGACGAGATGGACTTCGGCAGCCTCGGCGAGCGCAAGCGCGCCATCTTCTGCGTCATCCCCGTCAACGACAGCAGCATGAACTACCTTGTTGGTATGCTCTATACCCAATGCTTTCAGGAACTATACCGCCGTGCGGACCTGAAATACAACGGGCGGCTGCCTGTTCCCGTGCGGGTGCTTCAGGACGAATGGGCCAATGTCGCGCAGCCGGAGAGCTACCCGAAAATTCTGGCTACCTGCCGCAGCTACAACATTGGCTTGAACATCATCGTGCAGAATGTGCAGCAGATCAAGGCGCTGTACGAAAAGGAACACGAGAGCATCATCGGCAACTGCGACACGCTTTTATTCCTTGGCGGCGGCAACGAGCCCGCTTCGCTGGAGTTTATCGTAAAGCTGCTGGGGCGGGAGACACTGGCTACCCGCACACGGGGACTGACCAAGGGGCGGAACGGCTCCAGCACCACGAATTATCAGCAGACGGGCCGTGACCTGATGACCATTGATGAAGTGCGAAAATTGGACACCAATAAAGCGATTTTATTCATCCGCGGCGAGGACCCGGTGATCGACCGGAAATATAACCTCAAGCGCCATCCCAACATCAAATTGACCTTGGACGGCAAGGCAAAGCCATACATCCACAAGCCGCAGAGCGCGCCGGATTACGCACTGCCTGACCTGCCCTATGCGTTCAAATCACTGGACGATTACGAATTTATTGACACGGAGGATACAGAACATGAATCTGAACAAGAAGAACCTTTGGAAACCGATGGAGCCGAATAAGGTGAAGCGGCGTTATTGGACGGCGGCTGGGGCTGCTGCCCTCTGCCTTTGCTGCGTTACGCCCGCGATGGCGGCGGGCGGCGATCCACTGGATATTGTAAATAACCTTTCCGATTTTATTTTCAGCATCATCAAGGCGTTGGGCGTTATCATTCTCGGCTGGGGCATCGTGCAGGTGGGTATGTCGATCCAATCCCACGATGCCAGCCAGAGAACGCAGGGCTTCCTCTGCCTGTTTGGTGGCTTAATGATCGCCTTTGCGAAGGAAATTCTGACCGCCATCGGTGCGATCTAATGAAAAGAGCCGGGAGATACTGCCTTGCGGCGGATCTCCCGGCTCCCTTGTGGGAGGTGATTTTCATTTGAACAACAACTGGATCGTAGAAAACCTGACCAACGCCTTTGGCGTTTGGAATAGTAAAATGACGGAAATGTGGTCACTGCTGACGGAATCGCCCCAGACCTTCAAGGGCGGCACCATCTGGCAGACCATTGTGACCATCAACGGCGGAATGCAGGCCATCGGCTATGGACTGCTGGTGCTGTTCTTTGCCATTGGTATTTTTCGCAGTGCCTCCGGCTTTCGAGACTTTCAAAGGCCGGAGCATTTGCTGCGGCACTTTATCTACTTTGTGCTGGCAAAGTTGGGTATCACCTATGGTATGGACTTGCTGGTAGATGTATTTGATGTGTGCAGCGGCATTGTGGCAACGGCGGCGGGTAGTATCGGCGGCTTGACCGGCGCATCCGTGGCACTGCCGCAGGAGATCGCGGATGCCATCGGAGATGTGGGCTTTTTTGCAAGCATCCCCCTTTGGCTGGTAACTCTGTTGGGAAGTCTATTTATTACGGTGCTGGCCTTCATTATGATCCTCACCGTCTATGGGCGCTTTTTTAAGATTTATATGTATGCCGCACTATCCCCGGTGGCACTGGCATCCTTTGCCGGAGAGGGGACTTCCCATTTCGGCAAGGCGTTTCTGCGGAGTTATGTGGGCGTGTGCATGGAGGGGGCGGTGATCGTGCTGGCCTGCATCATCTTTTCGGCCTTTTCCTCCAGCGGTACGCCGGTGGTGGATAGCAGCGCGTCCGTGGTGACGCAGGTGTGGAGCTATTTGGGCGAGGTCATATTCAACCTGCTGGTGCTGGTGGGTTTGGTAAAGTCTGCCGACCACATCGTAAAGGAAATGCTGGGACTCTAACCAAAATCATGGCGAATACCGCCACTGCTTCCGATTTCTTCAAATGCGCGAATGATCTCCTCAATTTTTTGAAAGCACTCACTGTCATTAAGACGATCATCTTCGATAATTGCTTTGATTTTACAGAGCGCTTGATAGCATTGTCCTTCCACTATCTGCGTAAATGGCTCGTTCTGCTGCGGGAAAGTGATCTGCACCTCACCTTGGGCAAGGATGTGACTTAATAATTCCATAGCCAACTCCACTTTTGAACACCTCAACTTTCTGTATGGGGATTATATCCCCTTAATACATGGGATTATAACCCCCATAATATGAGTAGTCAAGCTGAGGAGGTTCCCATGATTAAATTCGACAAGCTATGGCTGGTTATGGAGCAGAAGGGTGTCACTACCTACGCCCTTCGTGAAAAGGGCGGCATTGACAGTAAGACCATTCGGCGGCTCAGAAATAACGAGAACATGGAGACAAAAACCTTAGACAAGCTGTGTAAGGCGTTAGATTGCAAGTTGGAAGATATTGCGGAGTATATCGCGGATTGAGTAAAGATGATTTGGAGGCTATTCCAAATCATCTTTTTATTATATTTGCAGAAAGAAGGGTTTTAATTGGAAATCAAAATCAACAAGGAAATTCGCGCGTACTGTGAAACACTCTTTTTCGGCCTGTCCGTGCGGCAATTCATCTGTTCCGTTCTGGCGGTTGGCGTAGCCGTGGCACTGTATTTCAGCCTGAGCCGAGTGTTGGACCGGGAAACGGTGAGCTGGGTGTGCATTGTCGGCGCGGCTCCCGTGGCCGCTGCGGGCTTTTTTCAGTACAACGGCCTCACGTTGGAGCGATTTTTATGGGCATGGCTGAAATCAGAGGTCATCATGGCAGGCAAGCGTGTCTGGAAAGCGGAAAACTACTATGAAGAAGCGATGAAACGCGAGGTGAAGAAACATTGATCTTTTTCAAGCATCGGCGCAGCGCGGAACGGGACGCCTTTTCCGTTCCCCGCAGCGTTCAAAAGTCCATTCCCATCAAACGCATTTATCAAGACGGCGTGTTTCAGGTAAGCGGCAAGTTTTCAAAAACTTGGCGCTTTTTTGATGTCAATTATGCCGTAGCCTCCCCGGAAAAGCAGAGGGAACTCTTTATGACCTACTGCGCCTTCCTAAACTCGCTGCCCATCGGAGCCACGGCAAAGATCACGCTCTTTAACCGTCAGCTCAATCAAAAGGACTTCGGGCGGACGCTGCTCATGTCTATGCAGGGCGACCGCCGTGACCTCTACCGCAACGAGTATAACGCACTTGTTTTGGGCAAGGCAGCAGAGAGCAACAATCTCATTCAGGAGAAGTACATCACCGTTTCGGCAGAAAAGAAAAGCGTGGAGGAGGCCCGTGCGTTCTTTTCCCACGTTGGGACTGACCTTACCACGGGACTTTCCCGTATGTCCTCCAGCGTCCGTGAGATCACGGTCAATGACCGCCTGCGGCTTCTGCATGACTTCTATCGCCCCGGCGAGGAACAGCTATTCCGGTTCAATTTGGAGGACACCATACGCAAAGGGCATGACTTCCGGGACTGCATCGCCCCGGACTGTATTTCCTTTCAAAAAAATCACTACGAGCTGGGCGATCATGTGGGCCGTACCCTGTTCCTTCGGGAATATGCCAGCTTCATTTCCGATGAGATGATCACGGAGCTGATGGACTATCCCCGAAACATGATGCTTTCCATTGACATTATCCCTGTGGCGATGGACGAAGCAGTGAGCGATATTCGCAAGCGCATTATGTCCGTGGAATCGGATATTACCCGCTGGCAGCAGCGGCAGAATCAGAGCAACAATTTTACCGCCAATATTCCCTATGACTTGGAGCAGATGCGGAGCGAAACGAAGGAGTTTATGGACGACCTCATGAGCCGCGACCAGCGCATGATGCTGGCTTTGGTGACGCTGACGCACCTGGCAGATAACCTCGAACAGCTTGACCAGGACACCGAAGCCCTGCAAGCCATCGGGCGAGCGCGGGGCTGTCAATTTAACATTCTGCGCTATCAGCAGGAGGACGCGCTGAATACGGTCTTGCCCCTCGGCCTCAAGCGCATTGACGCCACCCGTACCCTGACCACGGAATGTACTGCCGTTCTCATGCCGTTCAAATCGCAGGAGATTCAGGACGCGGGCGGTATCTACTACGGCGTCAACGCCGTATCGCATAACCTCATCATCTGCAACCGAGGAAACCTGCTCAACGGCAACGGCTTTATTACCGGCGTTTCCGGCTCCGGCAAAAGCATGGCGGCAAAGCAGGAAATGACAGCGTTGGCGCTCTCTACCGACCATGACATTATTATTGTCGATCCCGAACGCGAATATGGTGAGCTGGTACGGGCGCTGGGCGGCGAGGTCATCACCATCTCCGCCTCTGACCCAAACGGTTGTCACATCAATGCGCTGGATTTGTCCGAGGGGTATGGCGACGGCAGGGAGCCGTTGGTGATGAAGTCTGAGTTTATCATGTCGCTCTACGAGCAGCTTATGGGCGCGGATAAGATCGAGCCGCAGGAGAAGTCCATCATTGACCGCAGCGTGGGAAACATCTATCGGGAATATTTGAAAAGTTATCAGGGACAGCCGCCCACGCTGAAGGACCTCTATGACGACCTGATGAAGCAGGTCAACCCGGAGGCCCACCGCATTGCGCTGGCATTGGAGCTGTTCACAGTGGGCAGTCTGAATGTATTTTCCCACCAGACCAATATCAACACAAAAAGCCGTATCCTCTGCTTTGACATTCAGGACTTGGGTGAAAATCTGAAATCGGTGGGCCTGCTGGTGATGCTGGACGCCATTTACAACCGCGTTATCCAGAACCGCAGAGAGGGAAAATACACCCATGTCTACATCGACGAGATCTATCTGTTTTTCGCTAACGGGAGCGGCAGCGGACACAGTATTACCAATTACAGCAGCGAATTTCTCTACAAGTGCTGGAAGCGCTTCCGCAAATATGGCGCGACACTCACCGGCATTACACAGAATGTGGAGGAATGTCTGCTGTCCAATACGGCGCGGATGATGTTCGCAAACTCTGAGTTTCTGCTGATGCTCAATCAGGCCACCACCGACCGGGAGCAGCTTGCCCGTCTGCTGGGTGCATCGGATACGCAGATGAGCTATGTGGACAATGCCCCTGCTGGCCACGGGCTCATCAAGGTGGGCGGGGCCATCGTGCCTTTCGCCAATGAGCTGCCCAAAAATACGGAGCTGTACCGCCTAATGTCAACACGCCCCGGTGAGGAGTGACGCCATGCGGGACTTGAAGATCAAACCCGGCATGGACACGCCAAAGGCAAAGCTGAAGAATCCCGCGCCCAAGGACGCAGATTCCCTTCTGAAACAGCACATGGACGAGCGGCAGAAAGAGAAAGAGCCGGAAAGCCGCAACCCTGTACGATACGCCACCGACCGCGTGGAGAAAAATATGCGCCGGGGTGCGGCTGGGGCGGCGGATGCCTCGCGGCGTATGATAAAGCACTACCGAGGAAAGCTGCGACAGGGTAAAGAGAATGCGATAAGAACTCACAGCACGACAGAACCGACAGATATGGGGATTGGTTCAGGAAGCGGCTCTATCAATGCACCAATGGGATATGACTCCTCAGCCCAACCCGCTGCACGAAACGAAGTCGGAAATCAGACCGTACCTCCGCAAAATCGCGGAGGTACAAAAAGCGCAAATGCCGCCCCGCAGGAGCGTGGGCGGCAGAAAGCCATACAGGACGCAAAAGCCGCCTATCGGCGGAACCTTGCCGAGAAAAGAACAGCAGAGCGGCACATTGTACCTCCACCGTCCGACCGTGGAGGCACAATGACCACTCCGCAGAAAGGCAATTCGGGGGTGTCGGCCAAGGGCAGTCCTGCCCCCAAGAGCGGACAGGCCATGACCAAGGCCACGCGCGCCATGCGTGTTCGACCAACTGACCACGCAGCGCCGAACAATGCAATCATCACGCACCGCGCAAGGGCGGCGGCACAGAGAAAGGCACAGCGGGCGATGCTTCAGGATTCTGTAAAGAACGGCGGAAATGCCGCAAAGAAGCTGAGTGGAACAGCGGTGCAGGCGATAAAGGCCGTGGGCCGGGGTGTGGCATCTGCGGTCAGCTCGATCCTGTCGGCAGGCGGCGGTGCGGTGGTGCTGGTGCTGATACTGACGGTGATCCTTGTGGCGGCAATCGTGGCGTCTCCCTTCGGTATCCTCTTTTCCAACGAGAGCCGGGAGGCGGGCGTTGTGCCGCTCTCCGCTGCGGTGGCGCAGGTCAACTATGAGTTCAATGAGCGGCTGGAAGCCCTGCAAACAGCAGATGATTATGATTCCATTTCCGTGACCGGCCAGCCTGCCGATTGGATCGAGGTGCTGGCGGTGTTCGCGGTGAAGGTGGCAGGCAGTAACGATGCGGATGCCGCGGACGTGGCCACCATGGATGCCGACCGCATTGCCCGCCTGAAAGCGGCCTTTTGGGATATGACTACCATAGCCCACCGCATTGAGGTCATTCATCATCCAGGCAGCGGCGAGGGCGATGACGGCTGGACGGAGAAAAACCTCTATATCACCGTTACCGCAAAAACGGCAGAGGAGATGAAAACCGAGTATCATTTCAACCGTAACCAAATCGCAGCGCTGGACGAGCTGCTGGAGCAGCGGGATCTCCTGCGAGAACTGATCGAGGATGCGTACTCCGTCAGCGGGGACACGGCAGCGCTTATCCGCAGTCTGCCGGAGGATCTGTCACCGGAGCGCGAAGCGGTGGTACGCACCGCCTGTTCTCTTGTCGGCAAGGTGAATTATTTTTGGGGAGGAAAATCCCTCGTGATTGGCTGGGACGCCCGATGGGGCGAGCTGCGGCAGGTCACTGCGGCAGGCAGCTCCACCACCGGAACTTACCGCCCCTACGGACTGGATTGCAGCGGTTTTGTGGATTGGGTGTTTTACAATCAGTCCGGCGGCAGCTATGTCATCGGCCATGGTGGAGGGGCTACTATGCAGCACTCATACTGTGTCGATATTTCGTGGGCGGACGCACAGCCCGGTGACTTGGTGTTCTACCCGGATAATTCCCATGTGGGCATCGTTGGCGGCAGGGACGCAAACGGAGAGCTGCTGATCATCCACTGCGCCAGCGGCTATAACAATGTGGTCGTTACTGGTCTGGAGGGCTTTACATCTATCAGTAGACCGAGGTACTACGCAGAGTAAAAAAGTTTTACCTTTTGTTCCCCCCTGACAGGGGTAACAAGTGATTCCTGGGATACCCCGGCAGGTCATCGTATCTACGATGCCTGCCGGGGTTCTTCCGTTTCCTGGGTTTGTAGGGGTTCCGGTGCTTCCATCGTTTCTTCCACATCCTGCTGACCGCTGCCAACATAGCCAATGCCGTTATAGTAGATCTCCACGGTCTGCGGTGCGTGCTTAGACCACTTTGCCTCTTTTTCATGAACCACGATCTTTTCAATGAACAGCCGCAGCAGTTCCGGCGTCAGCTCCGTGATATCCGTGTACCGCTTCGCCTTATCAAGAAAGCCGCCCGTTCCAATCGCCGTTTCCCGCAGGCGCTGGATTTCTTTCTCTTTCTGTGGGATGCCAACGGTGATGCGGCTCTGTTCTTCCGTGTAGCTGCCGGAGAGCATTTGGAACTGCTCCGTGGTGATACGGCCCAGCACACTGTCCTCATACGTGTCGCTTATA
>OJJV01000636.1_pt1 | contig 20415 bp, 21 predicted proteins | sample 1596391 | NCBI WGS metagenome assembly OJJV01 (sample SAMEA4350164, study PRJEB24818) | metagenome | biome: human; feature: gut; material: faeces | place: Denmark | collected 2013-09
TCCCCGCCGTCTACATCCCCCTCCACGCCCTGCGGGGCGGCCCCGAGGACGACCTCATTGGCACATACATCCAGCGGGAGATTCTGGAAAAGGCAGCCCAATTCCAGGAGCTGGAGCAGCTGGCCCGGCGGCGCTGGGAATGGGGGCCCCGGCTGGTGCTCCTCCTGGACGGCTTCAATGAAATTCCCCCGGCCATGCGGTACGCCGTGTCCCGGAGCATGGAGGACTGGGCCCGGCGGCCGGGGGTTCAGGTGATCACCGCCTCCCGCTTCGACGTGCGGGGCTTCTAGCCCGGCCTCACCGGGGAGTTCCGGTCCATCCGGCTGCAGCCCCTGACCCGGGAACGCATCCGTGCCCATTTGGAGCGCGCCGGAGTCGCCCCGCCGCCGGAGGCCGATCCCCTGTGGACGGTGATCGACTACCCCCTGATGCTGGTCCTTTACGCCCGGACTCAGCTGCTGCAGGCCCGACCCAGCGCCATTCCCCTGGCCTGGCGGAGGGCGGACAGCGCCGGCGCCGTCCTGTGGAACTACCTGCAGCAGGAGCTGTGGCGCTGCCAAAGCCAGACTCGGAACCCGGAAAGCCCGGCCCTAACCGTCCTGGCCACGGAATGCCTGGCCCCCCGCCTGGCCTGGAGCATGGTCCGCCAGGGGCAGTTCCGCCTCCCGGAGGAGGCGTTTTACCAGGAACTGGAAAACGCCTTGGCGGAGCTTCCGGCATCCGGCCAAAAGACCTGGCCGGACCATGTGCAATGCGTCCTGCGCCGCACCGGAGGGCTGCCTACCCTCCCACCGGCGGAAGGCTGGTTCTGTTTACTCACCCAACAGCTGAACCTGTTCCGCATCCAGGACAGCGCCGAAGGTCCCATGGTCAGCCTGATGCACCAGCGCTTCCGGGACTGCCTGGCAGCCATCCACCTCCTGAACCTGTCCCACAGCCTGATCCCCGGCGCGCCCCTGCCGGAGGCCTGGCAGACCTCCATTGACGTCTACGTCATGGACTTTACAGCAGAGCTGGCCACCCCGGAGGAGGCCGCCCGCCTCTGGGAAGCCAACCGCACCGCCCTGCCCACCAGCCCAAGCGCCACCCGAAACATGCTGGAGCTGCAAAAGCGTCTGAGAAATTACGACTTCTCCCAGCTGAATTTTAGTGGCATGGATTTGCAGAACGTGCATCTGTTTCCTTATCATAAGCCTGGAAGTACGGCGCTTTTACTGCCCAAGACGGCAGATTTTCTTCATAAAACCCAGGTAGCCAAGGAGACCTTTGCTCCAGAGGGGCACTCGTGTGACGTTACAGCCGTGGCAGTGACGGCAGATGGGCAGCGGTGTGTCAGCGCTTCTGGTGACGGCACCTTGCGCATCTGGGACATGGGGAACGGTTCATGCTTACGCACACTGGTAGGACATACCGCCGGGGTCACCGCAGTTTCCGTGACGGCCGATGGGCGGCAGTGTGTCAGCGCTTCTTTTGATAACACCTTGCGCATCTGGGACATGAGGAGCGGTTCATGCTTACACACACTGGAAGGGCGTACTGGCTGGGTCAACGCAGTTTTTGTGACGGCCGATGGGCGGCGGTGTGTCAGCGCTTCTCATGACGGCACCTTGCGCATCTGGGACATGAGTAGTTGTCAATGCTTATACACACTGGTAGGGCACGCTGGTAGCGTCAACGCAGTATCCGTGACAGCTGATGGGCAGCATTGTGTCAGTGCTTCCGAAGACGGAACTCTGCGCATCTGGGATATAGGAAGCGGAAAATGCTTACACACGTTGAAAGGGCATACTAGCTGGGTCAGTGCAGTATCAGTGACAGCCGATGGGTGGCATTGTATCAGTGCTTCCTTTGATGATTCTTTACGGGTCTGGGGCATAGGAAGTGGTAAATGCTTACATACTCTGGAAGGGCATACTCACCATGTCAATGCAGTTTCAGTAACACCTGATGGGCAGTATTGTGTCAGTGCTTCTAGCGACAGAACTTTGCGCATCTGGGACATAGAAAGCGGTAAATGCTTACACATGTTGGAAGGGTATGCTGGCAGTGTCTATTCCGTATCTGTGACGGCTGATGGGCAGCATTGTGTCAGTACTTCTGATAACAGAACTTTGCGCGTTTGGGACATGGGGAGTGAAAGATGCTTGCACACTCTTGAAGGGCATACTGACTGGGTCAATGCAGTATCAATGACGACTGATGGGCGACGTTGTGTTAGTGCTTCTGCTGATGGCACCTTGCGCATTTGGGACATGGAAAGTGGTAAATGCTTACACACTCTGGAAGGGCATACTGACTGGGTCAATGCAGTATCGGTGACGGCTGATGGGCGACATTGTGTCAGTGCTTCTGCCGATTACACCTTGCGCATTTGGGACATGGAGAGCGGCAAATGCTTACACACTTTGGATGGCCATACTAACTGGGTCGATGCAGTATCGGTGACAGCCGATGGACGGCATTGTATCAGTATTTCTTCTGATGACAGAACTTTGCGCATTTGGGGCATAGAGAACGGCAAATGTTTATACACTTTGGATGGCCATACTTTCGATATCAGTTCCGTATCGGCGACAGCTGACGGGCAGCGGTGTGTCAGTGCTTCTGGCGACAGAACTTTGCGCATCTGGGACATAGAACGTGGAAAATGCTTACGCATTTTGGATGGCCATACTGAATGGGTCAAATCCGTATCCGTGACGGCTGATGGGCGGCGGTGTGTCAGTGCTTCTGCTGACAGAACCTTGCGGATTTGGGATATGGAGAGCGGAAAATGTTTACACACCTTGAATGGCCATACTGATTGCGTTCGCACAGTATCTGTGACGGCTGATGGGCGGCGGTGTGTCAGTGCTTCCCATGATGGAACCCTGCGCATTTGGGATATGGGAAACGGAAAATGCTTACACACTCTGGAAGGGCATTCTGACGATGTCAATTCCGTATCGGTGACAGCTGATGGGCGGCAATGCATCAGTGCTTCTAATGATGGCACTCTGCGCATCTGGAACATGGATACCGGACGATGCCTCAAAACACTGCACCCCTTGCCTGGGCTGACTCTGTTCGGTGTAGACCTCTCCGCCGCCTCCATCACGCCCCCTACCTTTGCTGAGGTTCTCCGCCAAAATGGCGCCCGGGTTCCGCCAGACCCCAACGCATCAATGGTGAAATGAAGTTCCTCACATATTTCCCTTGCTGATGCACGCGATGTCCCTGCAAAGCAAAACACAAACCGGCCTTCCCGTTTCGGGTTGGCCGGTTTGCTCTTCCTATTCCTCATTCATCCCCACGCCTACAGCGCAAGGCTCTTACGCAGCTGCGTCCAGTGCCTCCTGCGGAATCTCAATGCTTTCCACATTGTCAATGCCATGCACCAGCATGGTCATGTGCACAGTCTCGATGGTGATCGTCTCCGTGCTCCCGGCGGCTTCCATGGCCTTGGTCATGATGGACTGCATCATGGCGGTCATGTCCATGTCATATTTCACAGGCAGGCCGCTGTCCTTCTCCACCCAAATGCTGAGGGGCAGATCGCCCAGGTCGGTCAGCATGGATTTTGCAGTCTCCTCATTGACGCCCAGGCTGGAGAACTGATCCAGAATACCCGTGGACTCAAACAGCTCGTTGAAGGAGTCATTGGTAATGACGCCATCATAGCGGACGGCTTCCTTGCCCTCCACGGTCTCCGTGCCAGCCTCCTGGAAGCTGGAGCCTGTGCTCAAATACAGCTCCATGGTAGCCTGGGTGTCATACTGCTTCAGCTGGTCCACATTCTCCATGGTCTGGGCAGTCCAGGTGATATTTCCGCTGCCATCGTCCATGCCGGTGTAGAGGGAATAGGCCCCATTTTCTTCCTTCATGTACATCTTCACGTTCATAGAGCCCATGGCGCCCATGTCTGTGGTCATATCCATATGCATCGCCACCGGGTCCATGGTAGTCTCTAGTTCGCCAGTCATGGTCATCTGGATGCTCTGGCCGCCAGCGCTCATCTTCATCTGTGTAGTCGTTTCACAGGTCATGCTTTTGGCTGCGGACACCTTCTCGCTGGCTGCTTGCAGAACTTCCTCCGGCGTGGCAGGTTTGCTGCTGGCACAGGCAGCCAGAGAGAGGGCCATCACGGCGGACATGGCGATGGCAGCGCTCTTTTTGAACCAATGTTTCATATTCTTCTCCTCCAAATTTCTAAATTGATATTCCGTTTCCGGATGATATCCTTCTCAGGGGGGGGCTAAAACCGCGTACCCCTCCCACCGGAAGCGCCAGTGGGAGGGGAACCGAATTAATATTTAGCAGTGCTCACCTTCACGCCAGGGCCCATGGTGGAGGCGATGACGCAAGAGCGGATATACTGACCCTTGGCAGCGGCGGGCTTGGCCTTCACCACGGCAGCCAGCAGGGTGTCCATGTTCTCCTGAAGCTTTTCCGCGCCGAAGGAGACCTTGCCAATGGGGCAGTGGATGATGTTAGTCTTGTCCAGACGGTACTCCACCTTACCGGCTTTGATTTCCTTCACGGCAGCGCCCACATTGGGGGTCACAGTGCCAGCCTTGGGAGAGGGCATCAGACCCTTGGGGCCCAAAACCTTACCCAGACGGCCCACGATGCCCATCATGTCGGGAGAGGCCACGACCACGTCAAAGTCGAACCAGTTCTCCTTGGTGATGCGCTCCACCAGGTCCATGCCGCCCACGTAGTCAGCGCCGGCCTCTTTGGCCTCGTCCACCTTGGCGTCCTTGGCGAATACCAGAACCCGGCGGGTCTTGCCGGTGCCGTTGGGCAGAACCACGGCGCCACGAACCTGCTGGTCGGCGTGGCGGGAGTCTACACCCAGCTTGATGTGGATTTCCACCGTCTCGTCAAACTTAGCCGGGGCGGTCTTGACCACCAGACCCAGGGCATCGGCGGGCTCGTACTGCACAGCGCGGTCAATCTGCTTGGCGCTGTCTTTATATTTTTTACCTCTAAACAATGTATTATCCTCCTTAAAGTGGTGATGCGGAATAATCCTCCCACATTTTTGAGGCTCGGCAAATTTGCCTGATTACCTCGGCAGCAAAATTCAGTCCACAACGGTGACGCCCATAGACCGGCAGGTACCGGCCACCTGGCTCTCCGCCGCCTCCAGGGTGGCAGCGTTCAGGTCGGGCATTTTCTTCTCCGCGATCTCCCGCACCTGGGCCCGGGTGATGGTGCCAACCTTGGTCTTGTTGGGCACACCGGAGCCGCTCTCAATGCCAATGGCCTTCATGATCAGCATGGGGGTGGGGGGCGTCTTGGTGATGAAGGTGAAGGAGCGGTCGGCATACACCGTGATGACCACGGGGATTTTAAAGCCGGCCTGATCCTGAGTGCGGGCGTTGAATTCCTTAATGAAGGCGGCGATGTTCACGCCGTGCTGGCCCAAGGCGGGACCAACCGGGGGGGAAGCGGTCGCCTTTGCCGCCGGGATTTGCAGTTTGATAATGCCAGTTACTTTCTGTGCCATAATAAGCACCTCCTGAATAGATGTGGTTCATGCGCCGGGGGGCGCATCCTTGTCGGGGCAGAACCCCTCCCACGTTCCGGCCTTACGGCCCGATGCGTTTACTGGGAAATCACTTCTACCTGGTCGAGCTCCAGCTCCACCGGGGTTTCGCGGCCGAACATCGATACGGCCACGCGGACCTTATTCTTCTCCGGGTCCAGAGCCTCCACCACGCCTGTGAAGGAGGTAAGGGGGCCATCGGCAATGCGCACCGTGTCGCCCACGGCGTAATTGACCACGATTTCCCGCTTCTCCACACCCAGCTGCAGAACCTCGTCCTCCGTCAAGGGGGTGGGCTTGGTGCCTGAGCCGACAAAGCCGGTGACGCCGCGGACGTTCTTGATGACGTACCAGGCGTCGTCGCTCATAATCATCTTCACCAACACATAGCCGGGAAAGACCTTACGGTCATAGGTTTTGGTGGCGCCGGACTCTGTGACCTCGGTGACCGTCTCCAGAGGGATGGAAACGGCATGAATCTGCTCCTGCAGGCCGCGGGATTCCACAGTCCGCTCAATGGTGGCCTTCACCGTATTCTCATAGCCGGAATAGGTGTGGACCACGTACCATTTTGCAACTTCAGCCATGGTTACTTACCCAGCTGGAGCAGGGCCTGGATGCCATATTTGGCGCCCATGTCAAAAATCCAGATGAATACGCCTACAATCAGCACGCAGACCACTACGGTCAGCGCGTTCTTCAAGACCTGACCCCAGGTAGGCCATACCACCTTTTTCAGTTCGCTCTTCAGTTCGCGGAAGAACTTGCAGATGCGCTTCCAGGTTTTCTTGAACCAGTTTTCCTTTTTGGTTTCAGCCATTGTTTTCACCCTTTCCGTTCGCAGCTGCTTACTTGGTCTCGTTGTGGATGGTATGCTTCTTGCAGAATCTGCAATACTTCTTCATCTCGAGACGGTCAGGGTCATTCTTCTTGTTCTTCATAGTGTTGTAGTTTCTCTGCTTGCACTCAGAACATCTCATGGTGACTTTCACGCGCATAACGGCACCTCCTTAAAAAATTGCCTCCCTGTGTGGCCCCGGCCAGTAAAATTTAGACGCGGCGAAATCACGGTCCCGCCGCCCGGGGCTGAAAAGGGCGCACAAAAAAAGCCCTTTTCGCAGGTAGAACCATTTTAGCACAAAGAAACCGGGAGGTCAACAAGTTTTTCTTTCTTTTTGAGGATTTTTCCCCTATAATAGGGGTGTTTTCCAGAAGCCTCTCAAGACAGATGAACACCGGGGGAAGCCCCTGCGCACAAGGAGAAACACTGCATGAAACGGATTATGGCAATTGATTATGGCGACGCCCGGACAGGCATCGCCATTTCGGACCTGCTGTGCAGCCTGGTTGGCTCCACCACCGTCATCCACAGCCGGGTTCCGGAGAAGACGGTGGCGGAAATTTGCCGCCTGGCCCGGGAGAACCAGGTGGAGGAGCTGGTCATGGGCTTCCCCCGGAATATGGACGGCACCGAGGGGCCTCGGGCGGAGCTGTACCGGGACTTTGCCCGGCAGCTGGAGGCGGCCTCCGGCCTGACGGTTCACCTGTGGGATGAGCGCCGGACCACCATCGAAGCCCATCAAATTCTTTCTGACCACAACTACCACGGCAAGAAGCGGAAAAACACCGTGGACGCTGTGGCCGCCTCCCTGATTCTGGAGGGCTACCTGTCCTTCCGCTGCCGGTGAGACCCGAAAAGCTCCCAAAGCCCTGTCGCCAGGAGCAGGCAGCCGAAGAGCTTTCGCAAAAGCTCTGTGTCCAGAACTGTGGCCGCCCAAGCGCACAGCCCTGCCATACAGGACCCGGCAATCATGGCTGGCAGCGCCACCCGCCACTGCAGCCGCCCCTGGCGGCTGTGAAACAGGCAGGCAGCGATGGCCGCCGGGAGAAAGAACAGGAGGTTCACCCCCTGAGCCGTCCGCTGCTCCATGGACAGCACAGCGGTGAGCCACAAAATCAGCAGGGAACCGCCCCCCACCCCCAGGCCGGACAGGAAACCCAGGACGATCCCCACCAAAATGCAAACGGGTACAGACTCTAGAGAAATGACCGAATCCCTCCCCACAAAATGAGTATTCCCAAAATCCGGTGTAACAGGCCCGTGGGAACCCGGCGGCCAAACATCCCGGCGGCCACCCCGCCCAAGCCGCTTCCCACCAAATAGGGCCACGCCGTTTGCCAGGGCAGGTCCCCATGCAGGCCATAAACCGTCAGGGACACCAGGCACAGGGGAAATACCACGGCAACCGAAGTGGGAAACAGATTTTCCTCCTCCACATCGGTGAACTTGTGCAGGGCAGGCACCAGCACCATGCCGCCTCCTGCCCCGAACAGGCCGTTGGCCGCACCCGCCCCGGCTCCCGCTGCACCAGCTCCCAGCCAGGGCCACTTTTTCTTCGCCAAACGCATCGCCTCCCATGGAAAAGCTTTCCCGGGGAGGCAAATTTTATTCCACACAGCCAGGATCTGCCCCCATGACAGGGGTGGAACTCTGTGATATACTGTTTGAAAAACGCCACGGAGGCGATTGAAATGAGAAGAAATCCGGACTTGCTGGCAGGGACAATTCTGCGCATGGAGCGGCTCCGTCAGGGGGCTGAGCAAAAGGCGGTCTGTTACGGCCTGTGCGTGCCGTCCTACCTGTGCAAAATCGAGCAGGGCGCCGTACATCCCAATCCCGACCTTCTGTCCGCCCTGTTTCGGCGGCTGGGGGTGGATTACACCCAGGACGAGGCTCGGCTGCGCCCCCTGGAGGAGGCCATCCAGGACTATTTTACCCGCCTGGAATACGGTCTGGAGGTGCAGGAGGTCTATCAAACGTTGGAGGCCCAGACCGGTGTACTGAGCCACAGCCCTCTGGCCCTGAACTGGCTGCTGGTCCAGGGATGCCAGGGAGAACCGGTGCTGTCCCTGCTGGAGCAGTTGACCGCCGCCATGACGGACCGTCAGCGAGCCCTGTACAAGCTCCTGCGCTGCCGGGCGGACCCTATGGCGCCGGAAGCTCTGGACATGGGCCAGGAAGCCTGCCGGGTCCTGGGCTCCTCTGCTGCCATGATGGAGCTCACCTCCCTGTACCTGCTCCGGGGGGACTACGCTTCCATTCACCGGATGGAAAGCCGCCTGGTGGCGGCCGCCGTAGAGGAAGGCAACGTCTACAGTCTGGCAGACTACTGCTTCATGAACGCCACCGCTTACGCCTGTCTCAACCAGGAATCCATGACCTTGACCTATTACGAGCGGTGCATCCGTCTGCTCCAAAACACCGGCTGGCAGGAAATCCTGGGAAACGTATATTACAACATCGGCGCCATGTACATCAGCCTGGAAAAGTACCAGCTCTCCCTGGAATATCTGGACCGGGCAGAGAAGATTCAGGGGCCCTATCTGGCGCTCGCCCATAAGCGGGCCATTGCCCTCATCCGCAGCGGCCGCCGGGAGGAGGCCCAGGCTGCCCTGGAGCAAATGGCACAGCTGCTTCAAAGCGCTCAGGACGTCACAGAAGCCGACCGGCTCAAGTGTCAGGAGGCGTACATGGAGTGCCAGGAGGGGCATTTGGAAAGCCCGGCCTATCTGGAGCTGCTGGAGCGCCTCATCCAGGCCCTGAAGCAGGACTGCCATTTTGGACACCTGTACTTCTACCGGGACCGCATGCTGGAGGCCTGCACCCGGCAGCGCAAATACAAGCGTGCGCTGGAATTTGAAGGGGAGATTTCTTCTATGGTTATAAAATCCGGCATTTAACCTTGATTTCCCAGCCCCGATTTCTCATAAAGATCGGCTTTCCGGCGCTTCTGTTCCATGGTACAATATTTCCAAAGAACGCAAAGGAGGTCCCTTCTTGTGAAACGAAATCGCTCCGGCCCCCGTCTTTGGACCAAGAATTTTTCCTGCATCACCATCGCCACAGTCCTGTCGGCCATTGGCGGCGAGGCCATGAATCTGCCCATCAGCCTTCTGGTCTTTGACGAGACCAAGTCCACCCTGCTGTCCGCCCTCATTCTGGTGTGTGGCATGCTGCCAGACATGATCCTGCCCATTTTGGTCGCACCCCTCATTGACAAGGGCGGCAAGAAGAAATGGATTGTCGGCCTGGATGTGCTGCTGGCGGCCATTTACGGCCTCATGGGCGTCTGGATTCTGGGCCACACCTTTTCCTACGGGCTGTACGTGGGCTTTACCCTGACGGTAGGCACCATCTCCGTATTTTATCGCCTGGCCTTCAGCGCCTGGTATCCCGACCTGATCCCCGCCGGGGCAGAGCAGAAGGGTTACTCCGTCAGCTCCACCATTTACCCCCTGGTGACCATCCTCATGGCCCCGGTAGCCACCTTTCTGTACAGCCACATACCCATGGGCGCCCTGTTTCTGGTGGTATCCGGCCTCACGGTAGTCTCCTGCCTGGTGGAAAACTGCATCCGGGAGGTCCGAAAGGCAGCAAAGGAAGCCTACACCCTCCGGCAATACCGGGCAGATATCCGGGAGGGCTTTGCCTATCTGAAGGAGGAGAAGGGCATCCGCAACATTTACACCTACATGAGCATCACCCAGGGAGCCAGCTCCGGCGTGGATGTGCTAACCCAAGCCTATTACCAAACGCAGCCCTGGCTCACTGTGACCATGCTGGGCTTCCTGAAAAGCGCGGAAATGCTGGGCCGGGTCCTCAGTGGCTTTCTCCAGTATGTCCGGGAGGTGCCGGTCCGGAAGCGGTATGCCTTCACCAAGTTCGTGTACCTCTTTTATGACACCATGGACGCCGCTCTTTTGTGGATGCCCTTCCCGTTCATGCTTCTGAACCGCTTTCTCTGCGGTGGCCTGGGCTGCGCCAGCGCCACCATCCGGGAGTCCGCCGTCCAGTCCTACCTGCCGGAGGAGATGCGAGCCCGGATCAACGCCTTTTTCAACGTGATCTCCTCTGTGGGCGGCGTAGTATGTTACCTGCTGGCAGGGCTTCTGGGCCAGATCCTGCCATACCGCCTGGCCGCCACCATTTTGGGCCTTGCCACCCTGGGCAGCATGTTCTTCCTCATCGTCCTGCCCGCCAAATCCAACCGCCCGGTCTATGAGGCGGTGCGGAAGCGTGATCAACTAAACTGAGGATTGGGTAGCATCTCCCCATCATCCATCCGAGCCGCAGGCGAGTAGTCTGCGGCTCAAAACGCTCTTGGAAAAATGAGGTGGCGTCTATGTCTATGGAAACAAAAGACCTGCTGCTTGGAAAAGCAAAACCCGAGGATTGGGAGTCCATGTACCGCAATGTCTGGTCCAGGCCAGCGGTCGCCAGGTTTATGCAGTGGCGGATTACCACTAGCGCAGCAGATGCCCAAGCGAGAATGGAGCGAACCATCGCCTGGCAAAAGAACCATGACACATACCTGGTCTACGAAAAGTCCAGCGGCCAGGCAATCGGGTTCGCCGGGGTGGAGGAAATCGCCCCCCATATCTATCAGGATGCCGGCATCGCCCTTGGCCCGGAATACGTGGGGAAAGGGTATGGAAAGCAAATCCTGCGACTTCTCCTGGAATATTGCGCCAGCACAATGGGCGGCGAGGAATTCTACTACTCCACCCAAGCCGTCAACCAAGCCTCCCGCGCCTTGGCTCTCTCCTGTGGCTTCTCGTACCACCACTCCGAGCAAAGGATCAATTTACAAAGCGGAGAGCCTTACGAGCTGGAAGTCTACCACAAAAAACTGTAGGCCAAACCAATCATCTTTTTCTCCCCTCTCCCCGAGAAATAGGAAACACCGCCGGGCGAATCTGATTCACGGAGATTCGCTCGGCGGCATTTTGTATGTCGCATATTTCCGGTCAGTGAGTCCCGTGTACGATCCGGATTCCCTTGGCCGCCAAATAATCGGCGGCCTGGGCAATCACGGGGCAGGGGCCGGTGTCTTTCCGGTCGGTGCATTTGCCCAGGTGGACCACCTGAGTGCCTTCCTCCACCAGCCGGTCCAGCTTCTCCTGGAAGCCCTCGTCGATTCCGGCCTCGCAGCCGTTACAGCGGGCAAAGGCGGTGAGGGTCACCTCCTGGCCCTCATAGGGGGCAAAAGAGCGGGTGCGGTCGTTCAGTGTGCTGAGACAGGCGGCGCCGGTGCACCGGCGGTTGGATTTGAGGCAGCACAGCATGGCGAGCTTCGTCATAATTTGACTCCTTCCTCCTCCACGATGCCCTGCTCCACGTGATAGACGCGGCTGCAAAGGCTGTCGCACAGGGTCCGATTGTGCGTGATAAATATGTAGGCAGTGTCATGGGCAGCTTGATATTCCCGGAGCAGCCGGACCATCTGGGCCTGGGTGATGACATCCAGCATACTGGTGGGCTCGTCCAGCACCAGAATCTCCGGGGACAGCACCAACACCCGGGCCAGGGCCGCCCGCTGCAGCTCCCCGCCGCTGAGCTCCGCCGGGAGCCGCTGCATATGCTCCGGCCGGAGGCCAAAGCGGGCGATGTCCCGGTGGAGAATCTCCAGGCTGTACGGGAGCTGATGGACCCGGTAGGGCTCCTCCATGCTGCGGATGAGGGGCAGCATGGGATTAAAAGACACCTCCGGGTGCTGAAAGAGCACCTGAATGTTCCGGCGGCAGGCGCCCCGGTAGGGCATCCGCACCGGCTCCCCCCGGTAGAGAACTTCCCCGGAGGTGGGCCGCAGGAGCCCCGCCAGCATCAGCCCCAGGGTGGACTTTCCGCTACCGCTGTCCCCGAAAAGGCCCACAGTCTCTCCAGGGTTCAGGGTGATATTGGCCTGGGATACCGCCAGAACGCCTCCGGGGCCTTTACCGGGATTCCGAAAGCGTTTGGTCAGCTGTTTCGTTTCCAGCAGCATAGCGCCAGCACCTCACTTTCCGGTCATTGACAGCAACGAGCGGCGGCATGGCCTCGCACTGCGCCTGGGCATAGGGACAGCGGGCCCGGAACCGGCAACCGCTGCCGGACACCGTCTCCGGAGCAAAGCCCTCCTGAACATGCATCCCGTTTTCCGGCATGGCCCGCACCATGGCCTGGGTATAGGGGTGGAGGGGTTGGCCCAGCACCTGAGCGGCGCTGCCATACTCCACCTGCTGGGCCGCGTACATGACGCAGACCCTCCGGCACACTGCCGCCGCAAACTGCAGGTCGTGGGTCACGCACAGAAGCGCCTCGGTCTCCAGCCGGTTCAGGGTGTCCGCCACCAGGTCCACCCGCTTTTGGTCCAGCCCCTTGGTGGGCTCGTCGGCAAAAATGATCCGGGCCCCGGCGGAAATGCCCATGGCCACCATGGCCCGCTGGCGCATGCCGCCGCTGAAGGTGTGGGGATAGCCCTTGGCCAGCTGCTCCTCCCGGCCCAACTGAAACCGCTTCAGCAGAGGGATACTGGCCAGGAAGGCCTTTTTCTTGGAATATCCCCGGTGTTCCATCAGGGGCTCGCCCACCTGAAAGCCCACGCTGTACAGGGGGTTCAGGCTGGCTCCACCCCCCTGGGGCACATAGGAGATGACGCCGCCCCGGATCTCCCGAAGCCGCTTCTGCCCGGCGGCAAACAGATCCTCTCCGTCCAGCCGGGCGCTGCCGGAGACCAGCGCGCTTCCCGGCAGCAGCTGTAAAACAGCCAGTAGCAGCACGCTTTTCCCGCTACCGGTCTCCCCCACAATGGCCAGACGGCCGCCGTCCTCCAGCGTGAGGGTCACATCCTCCACCGCCTGGACCCCATGTCCTGCGGCGAAACGGACCGAGATATGTTCCAGCTCCAGCATGGCTACCTCCTGTTCCGCAGCCCATAGTAGCCCAGGAGCATGCAGCCCAGGACCGCCAGAGAGGTGCATAAAATGGGGGGCAAATACCACCAATAGTACCCCCGGATGACGCCATTTTGATAAAAGGCATAGTGAAGAATGCTGCCCCAGCTCTTTTCCCCGTAGTCTCCCAGACCCAGGAAGCTCAGTCCCGCCTCAGACATCATAGCCGAGGACACCGCCAGGGCCGCCCGGGTGAGAATGATGTCCTTGAGATTGGGAATCAGGTGCTTGACCATAATAACCCCGTCCCGGACCCCCAGGGCCTTTTCAATTTTCACAAAGGGCAGCTGGCACAGCTGGGTCACCCGTGCCCGTAAAATGCGGGTCGTGCCGGTCCAGGCTGTCAGACTGATGGCGATGATGACGCTGAGCTTCCCCGGGTTCAGGTAGGCCACCAGGAGCACCGTCAGGGCCAGATTGGGCAGGGCCATGGTGATATTGGTGAGAGCCGTCACCACCCGGTCCACCCAGCCGCCGTAATACCCGGCCAAAAGGGCCAGCCCGGTGGCCAAAATGGTGACGATGAAGGCCGTGAAAAAGCCTATGAGCATTGAAACTCGGGTCCCGTAGATGAGTTCACTGAAAATGTCCTGTCCCACGTCGTTGGTTCCCAGCAGGTGCTCCCCACTGGGCCGTAGATAGGGGATTCCCATGGCATGGGGATCACAGGGAGCCAGCAGAGGGGCCAGCAAGGCCACCAATACAAAGAACAGCACAATGCCGCCGCCTACCACCAGGGAGAGATTCCATTTCTTCTTTTTAGGCATGGACCGTACCCTCCTTAATTCTGGGGTCAATGGCCGCAACCAGGGCGTCCCCCAGCCAGTTGCCCAGCACCACGCAGGTAGCGGAGATGATAAAGCAGGCCTGGGCCGTGGGGAAATCCCGATTGCTCACAGCGTTGTAAAAGAGCTGCCCCATGCCCTTCCAGCCAAAGATGACCTCCAGCATCATGGAACCGGACAGCAGGCTGCCTACTTGTATACACAGGGAGGTGATGTAAGGCAGCATGGCATTTTTCAGCACATGGCGGAAAAGAATCCGCCGCTCCGGCAGGCCCTTCGAGCGGGCGGTGACGGTGTAGTCCTCATCCTTAATTTGGGAGACGTTACTTTTCATCAGCAGGAAGTTGCTGGAGGTCCGGAAGAGAACCATGATCATCACCGGCAGCATAGCGTGCCAGACAATGTCCCAGAACCGGGCCATACCGGTCAGTCCTCCAGTGGTCATACCGTTCAGAGGAAACAGCTTCAGCTTGAAGGCAAACACCACCAGGAAAATGATCCCAATGCAGTTGGTGGGCACCGTGTTCAGGAACAAAAAAATGGGCGTAGTGATCCGGTCAAAGAGGCTTCCTGGCTTCCATCCCGCCAGCACGCCCAGAAAGCCGCCCAGGAAGCACCCCAGTAACAGGGTGGGAACCGTGAGAATCAGGGTCCACTTGCAGCTATCCAAAATGTTCTGCAGCACCGGCTGGTTGTTGGAATAGGCGGTGCCAAAGTCCAGATGGAGAATGCTGCTCAGATAGTTGCCATACTGCTGACCCAGCGTGCCGGACATGGCGTACTTCTCCGCCAGGCGCTCCAGCTCCTGGGGGTTGAATTCCTTCATATAGTAGTAGTTCTCCTCACCCACCAGGTGGATGAGTGGATCGCCGGGCATGAAGCGCACCATAAGGAAGCTGAGCGTAATGATGATAAAGATGGTCAAAAGGGCAATGAGCGCCCGCTTACACAGATGTCCTGCCATGGGTTTCCTCCACCTCCCCGTTCACCGCCCCAGGAAGCGCCTTCTTCCTTGGGGCAGGTTCGGGAACTTATTTTGCGGTTACATGGTACCATGTTTCGGTGTTGATCACGCCCCAGCTGTTCCAATTGGAGAAGCCCTCGTACTTGTCAGTCCGGTAGGGGAAGAAAGCCCGCTCCCAGCACAAAGCAAAGGCAAACAGATCTTCCGAAGCCATCTTCTGCAGGTTCTTTACATGCTCCAGGTACTCTGCCTCGGAGGCGGCGTAGGTAATGCCCCAGGTCTCTTCAGTCAGCTTGGGGTCATGGTTGGTGCCCCAGATCCAGGTGGAGCCGGCGGTATTCTCTGTATCGTCAGGCAGAACATCGGCCACGAAATAACGGAAAGCCGTGCGATACTGGGCCACGCCGGAGGTGGTGTAGCCGATGTTCATGTCGTAATTGCCGTCCACCATGTTGGCCTCCCAGATTTCGCTGCTCTGGAGGCTCTCCGTGTCCATATACGCGCTGACGCCCACATTCTTCAGGCTGTCGATGATCACGTCGGCAATCCGGTTTAAAAGCTCCTGCTTCTTGGAGGTATACTGGGGGGTCACCTTCACAGACAGCTCACTGCCGTCCGGCTTTTCCCGCAGGCCGTCGCCGTTCACATCCAGGTAACCGGCGTCGTCCAGGATTTTCTTGGCTTCGTCCACATCCTGATAGAAGGTCCAGAGGCTGCCGTCAAAGCCCTTACAAGCGGGGGTGATGACGCCGCTACCGGGAATCTGACCGTAGGGCCCGTTGATGACGTTGCACAGCAGATTCCAGTCCAGGCACTTGACGAGGGCCTCCCGGGCGGCCTTATCGGTGAACACCCGGCCCTCTTCCATGCCGAAGCAGACCTGATAGTTGCCTGTATAGGCGCTTTCGCCGGTGTCAATGTTGCTGTCGCCGGAAATGAGGTCCAGGAGCGTGTAGCTCACAGGGTTGGCATAGTCATAAATGGCGTCAATTTCTCCATTCAGCAGAGCCATGAGAAGGGCGTCCTGGCTGCTGTAAGTGCGCACCGTCAGTGCGTCTACCGTCAATTCTCCCAGGTAGCTGTTCTGGGGCACCGCCTCGTAATAGGAGGTCCCCGCATCCAGATCATAGCTCACCAGCTTGTAGGGGCCGCAGCCAATGGCTGCATCCTCGGCAGCGTAGTCACTGGGAGCGTCCACCTTCTCCCAAATGTGCTTGGGCAGCACACTCTGGCTGGTAGCGCCGTTGGCCATATAGGAATAGGCGTCCGCCTTGGAGAATTTTAGGGTCATGGAGTTCTCCCCAGTGACCTCAATGCTCTCCAGGCTCTTGATGTAGCTGTTTTTCGACACATCCCGATAATATTCAAAGGTAAACTGCACATCCTCCGCCGTCACTGGCTGGCCGTCGTGCCAGACCTTGTCCAAGGGGAACGTGATATAGAGCTCCTTGCCGTCCTCAGAAATTTCATAGCTGGTGAGGAAATAAGGCTTGATTTCATTTTCGGAATTGGTGTAGGCAAAGTAGGCATTGGCCACGTTGTTGTAATTCATCCGGCCAAAGGCGCCGCTCTGGGAGGCCAGATTGAAGGTGTCGTTGCTGCCGGTGATACCCACCACCAGGTTCTCCACGTGCTTCGAGCCGGCGGCAGGAGCTGTCTCATCACCGGTGCTCTCATCGGGAGTGCTTCCCTCGCTGGGGGCATTGCTTTCGCTGGGGGCATTGCTTTCGCTGGGGGTAGTCGCTTCGTTGGTAGCAGGGCCGCAGGCCGCAAGGGCCAAGGTCAGCACGGCAGCCAGAAGCAGGGCCAGACATTTCTTCCAATTCATAGGGGATCGCTTCCTTTCGTATTCTATCTTGGAACGGCAGGGGCCGGACCAAACAAAAAAGGGAACTGCTTTCACAGTCCCCAAATGGCCCACTGCCCCTATAAAAAGGGCATAAAAAACCGGCCAATTTCCATCGCTCGTAGAAACTGTGCAAACATTTCCGGCCATGAGCAGGTCTTCTGACTCTGGTTCTTCGCCCGGCGCGTCTTCTCACATCCAAGGATGCAATGACATCTTGCGCAGGACTCCCCATTACAGCGACGGGATCGTACCGGACTTACACCGGTTTCCCTTTCAATCCTCGCGGAACTCATGGCAACGTATGAAGTTGACTTAAGGATAGCACAAGCCCCCCGAAAAAGCAAGGCTTTTCCAGATTTTTGTCAAAATTTGGAAAAATCTTCCAGCCCTCGGCATACGCCGGTAAGGCAGACATCTGGCGTAAGAGTCAAAATGGGCTGCGCCCGCCGTTTCCGGCTGGCCTATCGCCGCTTTGCCAGAGGGGCAGTGTGCTCCTGAACCTCCAGCAGCTCCACCAAAATGGAATTGCTCATGAGAAAGCCCCGTGGCGTCAGACGCCAGCGGCCCCCCTCCAGGGTAGCCAGGCCCTGGGCCTGGTACTGCTGCAGCAGCTCCTCCAGGGGGGCAAAGGGCAGCAGATATTGCCGCATGTAGGTCTCCCCGTCGATACCCTCGGAGGTCCGCAGACGCAGCATCAGGTACTCTCCCGCCCGTTCCCGGGCCGGGACTTCCTGGCATTCAGACAGGATGGGGCCTCCATGCTTCACCCCGTCCATATACTTATAAATATCCGGGGCAATGGTGAACCGCTTGCCCCCAAAGTCGGAGCTGGCGGCGGGGCCGAAGCCCAGGTATTCTCCCCCGGTCCAGTATTTCAGATTGTGCCGGGACCGCAAGCCCCGGCGGGCAAAGTTGGAGATCTCATACTGGGCGTAGCCATGTTCCTTGAGGATTCGAACGGCGGACAGGTACATATCCGCCTGGGCGTCATCGTCCGGCAAGTTCACTGCATCCTTGTACTGCCAAAGGGGGGTTCCCTCCTCCACCTTCAGGCCGTAGCAGCTCATGTGCTCCGGAGCCAGCTCCAGAACATGCTCCAGGGTCTCCTCCCAGGCCGTGAGACTCTGGCCGGGCAGGCCGTACATCAGATCCAGGGACAGGTTGTGGAAGCCCACCTTCCGGGCCAGCTCCACCGCCTGGACCGCCTGCCGGTAGCTGTGGGGGCGGCCCAGCTTCTTGAGAAGGCCGTCGTCATCGCTCTGGACCCCCAGGGAAATCCGGTTGAAGCCCTCCGCCCGCAGACGCTTCAGAAGCTTTTCCGTGACAGAATCAGGATTGGCCTCAAAGGTGATTTCCCCGTTGCCCGACACCGAAAACCGGCGTCGAACGGCGTTCAAAATTTGAACCAGGCCATCGGCGCCCAGAAAGGAGGGCGTACCGCCACCGAAATACACCGTGTCCACCTGGTAACCTGGGGCCAGAGCCCCGGCCTCCTTGATGTGCAGGCACACCGCCTCCAGGTAGTTCTCAATAAGTCCCTTCTCCCGGGAGCCGCCCAGGGAGTAGAAGTCGCAGTACTGACACTTGCTGCGGCAGAAGGGTACGTGGACATAAATGCCCAAGGGAATCTTTTCTTGTTGTGCAAATACAGGCACCGCTTGTCTCCTTTCTAACCATAACCGCCGGTATCTCCCCCATCATTCACCCCATTCTAATAGAAGAAGAAAAACCAGATGGCAGCCGCCAAAGCAGCCCGAATCAGGGATGGAATCAGCCGGCTTCTCCAGGTTCGTTCCCTCTGTGCAAACCAGGAGGGAACCCCGCCCCCTGCTGGCGCGTCATAGGATTGGGATGCAGAATCCGGAACCGGGTCTCGGCGGCGTCCGCCCGGGGCACAGCCGGGCGTGGCACCTTAGCATCGCGGTTTCCACAGTCAGGGCAATACTTGGACAGAGGTGAAATCTGTTTGCCACACGGATCATACGCCATTCCGGTCCATTCACCACCGGTTCAATCCTCATCCAGCTTCAAAACCGCCATAAAGGCCTCCGAGGGGACCGAGACAGTGCCAAAGGTGCGCATCCGCTTCTTGCCCTCCTTCTGCTTCTCCAGCAGCTTCTTTTTCCGTGTGATGTCGCCGCCGTAGCACTTGGCCAGCACATCCTTGCGCAGGGCCTTGATGGTCTCCCGGGCAATGACCTTTCCGCCAATGGCGGCCTGGACGGGAATTTCAAACATCTGCCGGGGAATGTTTTCCTTCAGCTTTTCGCAGATTTTCCGGGCCCTGGGATAGGCGTTGTCTGCAAAGAGAATGAAGCTGAGGGCATCTACCATGTCTCCGTTCAGGAGGATATCCAGCTTCACCAGCTTGGAGGGCCGGTATTCATCCATCTCATAGTCCAGGGAGCCGTAGCCCCGGGTTCTGGACTTTAAAGCGTCGAAGAAGTCATAGATAATTTCGTTTAGGGGCATCTCATAGTGCAGCTCCACCCGGGTGCTGTCCAGATACACCATGTCTTGGAACTCTCCCCGCCGGGCGGTACACAGGTCCATGATGTTACCCACATATTCCTGGGGGGCCATGAGGCTGGCCTTCACATATGGCTCCTCCGCCAGCTCAATTTCCGCCGGGTCCGGATAGTTGAGGGGGTTGTCCACCATGACCACCGAGCCGTCGGTTTTGGTGATCCGGTAAACCACGTTGGGGGCGGTGGTGATGAGATCCAGATTGTACTCCCGCTCCAGTCGCTCCTGGATGATCTCCATGTGCAGCAGGCCCAAAAAGCCGCAGCGGAAGCCAAAGCCCAGAGCAATGGAGCTCTCCGGCTCATAGGTCATGGAGGCATCGTTCAACTTCAGCTTTTCCAGAGCTTCCCTCAGATCCTGGTACTTGGAGCCATCGGCAGGGTACACGCCGGAAAACACCATGGGCTGCACCGCCCGGTAGCCGGGCAGTGCCTCCCCGGCAGGTCGGGCGGCCTCTGTGACCGTGTCGCCCACCCGGGTGTCGGAGACGGTCTTAATGGAAGCCGTAAGGTAGCCTACCTCCCCGGCTCCCAGCTCCTGGGTGGGGCGCAAGCCCAGGGGATGCATCGCCCCCACCTCCACCACCTTGTACACCGCCCCAGTGGCCATCATCTTCACATCCATGCCGGGCCGGATGGTCCCCTCCTTCACCCGGAGGTAGACGATGACGCCCCGATAGGCGTCGTACTGGCTGTCAAAAATCAGTGCCTGGAGGGGTGCGGACCGGTCGCCGGTGGGGGCAGGGATGTCGGAAACAATCCGCTCCAGAACGGCGTGGATGTTGATCCCGTTTTTTGCGGAAATCTCCGGCGCATCCTCCGCCGGGACGCCAATGATGTCCTCAATCTCCGCTTTCACCTCGGCAGGCCGGGCAGCAGGCAGATCAATTTTATTGATCACCGGCAGAACCTCCAGGCCGGCGTCAATGGCCAGGTAGGTGTTGGCCAGGGTCTGGGCCTCCACGCCCTGGGTGGCGTCCACCACCAGC
>OJJV01000638.1_pt1 | contig 20365 bp, 18 predicted proteins | sample 1596391 | NCBI WGS metagenome assembly OJJV01 (sample SAMEA4350164, study PRJEB24818) | metagenome | biome: human; feature: gut; material: faeces | place: Denmark | collected 2013-09
TTCCGGACTATGTTCTATCCCCTAATATGGAAATGCCAGTGGAAACCATCAACGGAATAGACTTTATCGGTGTTTTAAGAATCCCAGCCTTGGAGCTGGAGCTGCCGATTATCAGTGAGTGGAATTATCCCAATCTGAAATCTGCTCCCTGCCGGTACAGCGGGTCGGCATATCTGAACAATCTGATTCTCTGTGGTCATAACTATGCCTCCCATTTCGGCAGCCTGAAAACGCTCTCGGAGGGCGATATTGCCACCTTTACAGATATAGACGGAAATGTATTCATCTACAAAATGGTGGAGCGGGAGACACTGAACCCCACAGATATAGAGGGAATGGAAAGTGGAAATTGGGATTTGACTCTGTTCACCTGTACCGTGGGAGGTCAAAGCCGTGTGACAATTCGTTTTGACCTGGAGGAAGACTGATTCCTCCAAAAATAGAAACAGGCTTTCGCATCGGGAAATTGACGGTAGCTATGCCGACTGGGCACGAAAAAAGGGCTATACCATCCGGAGCTTGTGCCATTCAAAGAGAAGCCAGTGCCCAATACGGGTGGATTTGATATCCACATTCCAGCCGTTAATTGCAATATCGCAGTCATCCCATTCGCCGCGAGGATAAATCTCATAGTCAATTGGGATATGGAGTCCAAACAGCTCTCTCAACTTTCGTGAAACAGCAAGCTCTGCCATTTTTCCTATCAAATTGTCTCTGGCTATTTCTGCAACCCCACGTGGGATAGTATCATGTTGCCCGAACTCAATAGGTTGCTGAGACTCAGCAGACTTCTTTGAAAAAGAGATGCATCTCTCCATTTCTTCTTTGGTCAATTCTACGATGAATTTTTCCATAACTCTGCGTTGTCACCTCTCACAGCCTGTAGAATTACAGAATTATAATATCACAAAAATATAGCCTGCGCAATCGGGCATAAAAGAGACTATTCCGCACACGTTTAGCCCTCTCGCATACGTTATTACCTATCTCACTCACGATTTGCAGGGTGGCTATAGCAGAATTTATGGTCAAAACGAATAAACCCCGGCGGATTAACCCTGCCGAGGATGAACTTATATCATCAATAAATTTGCGAGATGCCCGAGAGTCCCTTCTCACAGGACGTTTTGAAAATTGGTGGGGTGCAAAGCAAAGGGACCCTGATCGTATCATAATCAGAGTCCCTTTATGGGAAAGTACCACCATTTTGATAGAATACGCCCGGTTTTGCCGGGTGCACCCATTTCGGCTAACCTTATAAACACGACAAACCTATTGCATATAACCCATTTGGCGTGCCTACCGCAGTGTTCGGTGTATTTGCAACTAAATCCGTCGGGAAGACATAGTTTCCATATTCGTCCATATATTGTGATTCAGTATTCTCATCAGAGATTCCATCAAAAAGCAACCGTATTGCTTCGTCTTTTGATATCTTTGAATCAACGCGTCCATCTGTAAATATGCTCATTTTAGTCTCCATTTCTCCTTGCAGGGTTAGCGCTGTCCGTTGATTACAAACGTCTGACCGTTCTGATTCTCGATAAATTTAATTGCACTGGGTAGGCGGTATATACTCAATAGATAGCAGTGATATAAAGAGAGAACTGCTTCCTGTAAAACCTGATTATCTTCAAGTGCGGTTACTTTTAGACCCAGCTTTTTACACTTTACGTAATCGTAGTGTCTATCGTGAACTTTCGATGCATCATGGCTTGCCAATTCATCCAGAATCACTTTTACCCGTTCTTCTTTATTTCGAGATCGTTTAAACATGCATTCCAGCAACCAGCCTTCCACTAAGTCATGCGACATTTTCACCACATTTTCGCACTCGCCGACGAAAGACGGGCGATACTGCTTAATTATCTCTTTCCAAATGAGGGATCTATTTGGCGTGGTGATGGTTTCAACCATAGCACGTTCAAATTCTTTTAGCACACCCTGTGCCGGAACATTATGATATTGCGGATCAATTGGCCCTAAACTCGATTCTTTTCCCATAATTATCTCTTTGCTTGAACAGGCAATCATGGTACCAGCGGACATGGCCATGTGCGGAACAATAACCCGTATGTCCATATTAAACATCTTACGCAGATAGTTTACAATGCTTTCTGTGGCAGTAACAACACCACCGGGAGTATGGAGTACAATATCAAGCCCCTTTTTCCGATCTGTAATTCCAGAAACGGCATTCATTAGGCCGTTCATATCATTATCGTTTATTTGGATTTCCGGATTAGTTGCTGAAGATTGAAGCCATGCTGATATGTAGCATATGAGGTTTCGGCCAGTTATATCACACAACGCCTGCATTCTTTCTTTTCTCATTTCAAACAATGTTTTCTGAATCAGGTCATTAATTTGATTTTGAGCAAGTTGTGGATTAGCAGCATTCTGCGGGGATTGCATGATAGCATTTGCCTGAGGAGCCAATCGTCCGTTGAATTCTGCTTCAATACTTGTAAAATTGCCCATATGCGTGCCTCCTATCGAGTTAATCCCATTATATAACACTTTAACGCTGGGATCTACTATGGATCACATTTTTTATTGTAACTGCGCCTTCAGTTCCTGAAAGCTCTCCAGCGCGCTCTGGAGGTTTTCGATGATATCGTCAGCCAGCACGTCGGGAGAGGGCAGGTTGTCCAGATCGGCAAGGGACTTGTCCTTGATCCAGAAGATATCGAGGCTGGTCTTATCCCGCGCAAGGATGTCGGCAATATCGAATTTGCGCCAGCGGCCATCCGGGTTATCTTCGCTCCATGTTTCGGTGCGTTCGTACCGATTCTCCGGATGATAACAGGCGATGAAGTCCAGCAGATCGGAATACTGCATCGGATGCTGTTTCAGCGTAAAGTGAACGTTTGTGCGGAAATCATAGATCCAGACGGCCTTCGTCTGCGTTTCGGCGCTGGCCGGACGCTTATCGAAGAAAATGACGTTCGCTTTGACGCCCGGCTTATAGAAGATGCCCGTGGGCAGACGCAGGATTGTATGCAGATCACAGGTAGCAAGCAGCTTCTTGCGGACGATCTCGCCAGCGCCGCCCTCAAAGAGCACGTTGTCCGGCACGACCACCGCAGCCTTGCCCGTGGCTTTCAGGATGGTATTGATGTGCTGGACGAAATTGAGCTGCTTGTTGCTGCTGGTCGTCCAGAAATCCTGACGGTTATATACGAGGTCTTCTTCCTCCTGTTCGCCTTCCTCATTGGTGAAGGTGAGGGAGGATTTTTTGCCGAAGGGCGGGTTGGTGAGAACGTAATCCACGCGATAGCCGGGATCGGCGAGCAGCGAATCACCGTGGGCGACAGGAACGCTGCCGTAGATATCCCCGATGTTGTGCAGGTACAGATTCATCAGACACAGCTTGAAGGTGGACGCCACCAGCTCATTTCCGTAGAAGGTCTCGTTTTTCAGGAATTCCTTCTGCTCCCGGTCAAGCGTATAGTTCTCCGGATCGGCAAGGAACGCCTGCGCCGCGAGGAAAAATCCCCCGCTGCCGCAGCAGGGGTCCGCGATCGTTTTCATCGGCTCCGGGAGGATGCAGGCGACCATCGCCTGGATCAGCGCACGGGGCGTGAAATACTGGCCTGCGCCGGACTTCACGTCTTCTGCGTTTTTCTGCAGCAGGCCCTCATAGATCTCGCCCTTCACGTCCGAAGACATGGAGACCCATTTCTCCCGGTCGATCATCTGCACGATCCGGTAAAGGATCGCGGCGTTGCTGACCTTGTTAATCGCGCCCTTGAAGATCTGACCCAGGATGCCGCCCTGCTCCCCCAGCTTTTCCAGCGTCTTTTTATACTGTTCTTCCAATTCAGAGCCCGTGAGGGTGTTCATATCCTGCCATGTATAGCCGGCAGGGATACCGGACTCTTTCCTATATGGCGGCTTGGAATACTCGTCCGACATTTTGAGGAAGATCAGGTATGTAAGCTGCTCCAGATAATCTCCATAGGATAATCCGCCATCGCGGAGCGGGTTGCACATGCCCCAGACTTTGGAGATGATAGATGATGTTTGTTCAGACATAGGTTAACCCCCTTAACCCTCGATGTACTTGGGAGGCTTTGTGCTGTACTGTACGAGACTTATGTGGTGAGGATGGATCTGAAAAGAGATATCAACTGTCTGTTCATAATGATTGCCCAAAAAATCATCAAAACATATAATCAGAGATGTATCGGCATATTGCGGTTCTTTTTCTGGTATAGCGGCAGAAATGATAAACGTGCTATTACAGCATTCACCCCGCTTTAATAGACTGGCGGATAAGTGCTGCTCCTGTTCTATTCCCGCTGATATCCATTTGCATTTTATATTTACAGCCAGACCAAGTCCGATATTTGTTACATCTATGCTCATACCGGCAGATGCAAAGCGGTTAGCATCGGAGCGATTGATATCCAGCATCATATTGGGAAGATAAGAGCCGAGTTCATCACTGGTTTTCCATTTGCCAAAAGATACCTGCATGTACGGCATGTGTTCAAGGCGCTTTGTTTCTTCATATTCTCTTTTCGATTCGTCAAGCTGCGCTTTGACCGCATCGGTTTGCTCTTTTGCAGCGGCGACTTGTGCGTTTGATGCTTTCGCCGATTTTATGTTTGCTCTGCAAATCTGAATAGTAGCAACAACATAGACGGCTGTTATTGTAACCATCAACGCACCATTGTTGACATTTAGAAAGTTGATTATATTTTCCACATTATAGCTTCCCTTCAAAGGCGTCTTTCAAAATGCTCTGCCGCATGGCTTCTGCCTGCTGCAAGGCGATATCCACGGTCTGCTCAATACTGTCGCAGACGGACAGGCGGGATTCGATTGCTTCAACAATCACATGCTGTTCCGCAAACGAGGTAAAAGGAAACCTGAGTGCTCGCACGCGTTCCTTGTTAAGAGCTTTTTGGTTATTCCCTGATCCAACTCTTCTTGTATTTTCATAGTTCATCTGCAAGAAGTAGTATATATACTTGGAATCGCACGGAGTCGCGGACACCAAAATGGCTGCTGTGTTTTGGTTATGAGCAGCAGAAATCTCGAGGATTGCCGCTTGTCCGCGTGTTTTTCCTTCTCCTATCATGGCAAGCATTATCGTCCCAGCAGGCTGTACATTCGTTGAGGAGTTTGCAAGCCCGGCTTCAGTTATTCTTTCATCTGTGCTAAAGATGCGGTTAAAACGTACTTCTCCGCTACTGACCCAGTTAATTGCACCATTCCAGTACTCAGGTACTCTGCGGCTTGGCGTTGCTCCGACTTCCACAGAGAAGACATCGCCCATCCTTAATTTGATCCAGTTATCAGGTAATGCCAGCCGTATTTCATTTTCATCTCCCGAAGTATCTTTATAGGTGGGGTCTTTGATTGCAATGCTTTCATAATCTCGAGCAGGAGAACAATCGGAATGATCTGTCCGCCATTCTGCCGATAAATTTCCTTCAAACGCCTCTTTCAGCACGGCCTGCCGGTACACCGCAAGCTGTGCTTTTGTTTTTTTCAGCGTTTCCACGCCGGCGTCGAGTTGAGAAAACAGTTCCTCAATCCAGGCAACGATGCGCTCCTGCTCCGGGATAGTGGGAACTGGAATCCTTAACTCCTTAATGGTTGTCAACTTTAACGAAGGCAGAGTGGTAGCATGGGCATAAATGTTAAAATCCACGGTCTTCATCCAATAATACAGCCATTCAGATATAATGGCTTCATTTGGAATCAAGCAACCGATGTGGCTAACAACGTACATCGGCACTTTCAATATGGCCCTTTGGTTGAGGAGCAAAGATGCCCCACTCTTTGTAAAGAGAATTGTACCACTGGGGAAAAGCCGCAGTTTTTCGGCACCCACATCGTTAAGCAGATCCCGTGTTTGTAACATGTACTTTTGGCCATGAAGATTACCCATGTCGACAACTCGTACAAATGGGTATTTTCCGTTTATGAAATACTTATCACCTTGAGGGGCTGCACCACCGGAAGTTATCTCTTCACATACGCTTGATAGCAAGCAATAATTCCATCTGTCTACCATATCACGCCACCAGTTCCACGTTCATTTCCTGCAAAATCGCCTCATAGTTGTCCCCGAACACATCGTAAAACCTGCCCAGACCACCCTTGCGATCAAAGGGACTGAGGTCCAGATCCTCCGGCTCAATACTGAGGGAAACAGTGATGTGATCCTTGATGAGGCGCAGCCATTCCATCTGCTCATCCGTAAAATGGATATGGCCTGCGTTCCGGCGCAGCGTCCACTGCATGAAGTTATAATTCACCTTGTCAGCGAACGGGGCGAGGTGATCGGCATAGCCCATCTCAAAGCGGATGATGGAGATCAGGTCCGTGAGCTGCGCCACGGTGCCCCGCTTGACCTTTTCCGGCTTCCTGATGGCATAGCATTCCCACAGGCGCTCGATGGTGATGTTCTGCGCCTTCAGCTTTTCATACAGGGCTTTGAGCTGGTTGATTGCCATAGCACGGTTCTTATACCGCTGATCGTAAATGATCCGCAGGGCAAGGATCTCATCCTTATTCTCCTCGATGAATTCATGGAAGGTCTTGAGGATGCGGTCTGCATTCGCCTGCTTGTCGGTATCATACCCGGCAAAGAGCACCGTGTCGATATTCACGGAATCGATGACCTGCTCATGGCTGCGGCGCACATTCTCGATATAGTCCCGGATGTCCGGATTATAGAAGGGCTGAACAGCCTGCTTGATCAGGTTCTCCTTTGCCTCATCCATGCGGCGCTGCTCGTCCTCGGTCGGCTCATGATCGTCAGACAGATCCACCCCCGCTTTGGCGGAAACAATATCCGGGTCAAAGGCGTTCAGCAGATGCTGGGCGATGTTCCCGGCGCTGCTGCCGACGGTGCTGCTGAATTCGGTGCGCTCCCGGTCGGTCATCTGGCTGTTGAGCCGGATCACACGGTTTGCAAGGGATGTGAGGGTGTCTTCATCCTTTGCGCCCATGGCCACATTCAGCATCAGTTCCTTCATGCTGACGGAGGGCTTGCGCTCCAGCGTGCGGGTCTCGGTCTTTTTGGATTTCGTGACGCCAACGGTGTCCACGATCACAAAATGATCCTTGTTCTCCGTGGCGGAAGGCGTCACCTTCTGCAGGTCGTCCTTGCTGAGCGTGCGGGTGCCGCGCCCTTTCATCTGCTCAAAATAATTCTTGCTGCGGACATCGCGCATGAAGATCAGGCACTCGATGGGCTTCACATCCGTCCCCGTGGCGATCATATCCACGGTGACAGCGATGCGGGGATAGTAGTCGTTGCGGAAGGCGCTGAGAACGGTCTCCGGGCGGTCCGCCTGACAGGTGATCTTCTGGCAAAATTCATTGCCCTCACCGAATTCCTCCCGGACGATCTGGATGATATCATCCGCATGGCTGTCGGTCTTGGCGAAGATCAGCGTCTTGGGCACTTCGCGGCGATGTAGGAAAAGCTGCGTGAACAGGTTGTCCCGGAACGCTCGGATCACGGTGCGGATCTGGCTGGGATTCACAACGTCCCGATCCAGCTTTGCCGTGGTATAGATCAGGTCCTCGTCCATCTGTTTCCAGCGCTTTGCGCGGGTCAGGCGGTCCCGATACTCGATCTGCTGCTTGAGGATTGTCGCACCGTTTTTCGTAACATCGGTCTCAATGAGGAAGATGTCCTCACCGACATTGACCCCATCGATAATGGCCTGCTCTCGCGAATATTCGCTGACCACGTTCTGGTTGAAAAAGGCAAAGGTGCGCTTGTCCGGCGTAGCGGTCAGGCCAATGATGAAGGCGTCGAAATATTCCAGCACCTGATTCCAAACGTTATAGATCGACCGATGGCATTCATCGACGATGATGCAGTCGAAAAACTCCGGGGGAACCTTTTCGTTATAGACGACCTCTTTTGCGGCCTGTGTGTCGGCTCCGGCCTGCTCGAAGAAGGATTCTTCCTCTGCGGATTCATCCATTTCCTCGCCCTTCAGGATGGAGTACATCCGCTGAATGGTGCTGATGCAGATCTGGATGTCATTGGGGATATAGGAGCTGTTCAGGCGGCGAACGCCGTATAGCTGGGCAAAGGAGCGGTTATCGTCATTCGGCGTATAGGCAAGGAATTCCCGCTCCGCCTGCTCGCCCAATGATTTGGTGTCCACAAGAAACAGGATGCGCTTCATCTTGCCAAACTTCAGCAGACGGTATGCTGCCGTGATTGCTGTGAAAGTCTTGCCTGCGCCGGTTGCCATCTGCACCAGCGCCTTGGGGCGATTATCCGCAAAGGAAGCATCCAGATTCCGGATCGCTGTGATCTGGCATTTGCGGAATCCGGTGGTGTCGAAAGCCGGGAAGCGCTTCATGTTATTGCGGATCGTATCGCCCTTTGTGAGTAGAGCAAGCAGTGTTTCCGGCCTGTGGAACGAGAACACTCGCCGGGAACGGTATTTGATATCAGCATAATCCGTGAAACGGGTGAGCTGCCCGGTGGCCTCATAGGCAAAGCGGATTTTATACTCGGTGGTTATATATTTGAAGGTGCTGTTGGCATAGCGTCCGGACTGACCCTCGACGACCGTGATGTTCTCGCCCAACTCATCCTTCTTCGCTTCAATCACACCAACGGGCTTCCCATCGACAAAAAGCGCATAGTCAACCGGCCCGGTACTGGTGGGATATTCCCGAACAGCAACACCGAGAGAAGCCATGGGATTCACTTTTTTCAGATCCTGAACGACCCAGCCGGATTGCGCAAGACGGGCATCGATCAGTTGTCTGGCTCTTTCTTCAGGGGTCATGTTGGTCGCCTCCCAGCACAACAAAAAACAAACCACACTTATATTTTGACATAATATTATATCACGATCCAGCCGGATAATCTACTGCTTCCGCAGCTTTTGCGGAGGCAGTTTTTACGTTTTCTAATCCTTTTTTGAAAAGTGGTTAAGTTTTCCTCTTTCCCGTGGCCGTATATCAGGGAAGCAAATCTTTTCGGGGAAACACGTTAACAAAAGGGCATGCGTTTCTTCGTATGGTGGAGGAAGCAGAAAAAGTTTTGGGAAAACACCTGATCAAAACAGCATGTTTTTCTCCGTATAGCGGGAAACACCCGCTCAAAACGGTCTGTGTTTCTCCGTATAGCGGAGAGTGAAGAAAAAGTTTGAAAAACACTGGTCAAAACGGCCCATGTTTCTCCGTATGGTGAAAAAAACTGGCAAACCATAAAAGTTTCGTCCTCTCTCGTGGCCGTATATTGAGGAGCACATCTTTTTTCGGAGCAGGGTGGTCAAAGCAGTCACCTTTTCTCCGTAGGGTGAGAGGATCTGATCTCCGAAACGATATAGATCGGAGGTGATCACAATGTACGGAAAGCTGCATCAGGTGTGGAGCCTTTTCTGCCCCGTACCCGGTTAGCATCCATACACCAAGTGTGGAGGTCATAGAGCTCTTTTCCTAAAGGTCTATATAGGACAACAAAAAATAATACCTATAAGAAAGATTATAGGAATGACCAGCACGACCTCCACAGCTTCATCACAGCAGGCCGGATGAAACGGGCAGCAGAGTCCCGCCATTACTGAATAAATCTGCTTTCGTGCCCAGCTTCTCCGGTTATGGATAAAACACATTTACAGGAGGACAATCATGAGATTCAAAATCAACTATGGTGGCAAGTCCACCTACGATCCCAAGGACTTCTCTCGTGGGAAGTTTGAATGCAAGGCTGTGTTCCAGACGCGGAAAGGAATGCCCGTCGTGGTCTCCCACAGCACCGATCCCGCCTACGATTACTGGAAGGTCGAGTACGACTTTGCCTGCGTGGTCTTTGCCGAGTATCAGGACGCACTGGACTTCTGCGCCGGACGCTTCTTCGATTCGGCCGGAAAGCCCGTCAAGGCTGTGAGGGCATAAGCATGACGGATGTACTCTACCATCCCTTGATCGACCGGGACACGGACGGGCTGGACAAGTCCCCGCTGTTCTATTCCCCGGACCGGGAAAAGGTCGCCGGGACCGCCGCGCTCTATCTGGAGGAGCTGGTCCCGAAGCGGTATCGCCTGATTGCCCGTGAGGAACATACCACCCGGCAGGCCAATGCCTACCGCATCCATTGCCCCATCTGTGGCGCGGTGATGCGAGCGATCTCCCGGCCATCGGGCAAGTATCGCCTGTCTCTCTATGAGTGCCCGGAGTGCCTCTGAGGGGTAGGGCGATCAAAATCTCTATGGCCTTTGCTTTCGGGCAACGGCGCGGGGTCATTTACGCAAAAAAGCATATTCAAACGGGTAATTAACCCAAAAATCAAAAACTATGGAGGACAATACCATGAATTCTATCAACAGCAACTTCGATCTTCCCAACCAGCCTGAGTATTTCAAGAACTTTTGGGACTACGCCAGAGGCAGAGAGGACAGCGACGCCTTTCTGGAGGCCGGAAAAAAGCCGTCTGGCAGCTATGTGCTCCCCACGAGCTCTGCCACCAAGTATGACGAAGCCCTCAAATGGGAGAGCCTGTTCCGTACTATCGGCACTTACGTTTATTCCCACAAAGGCCCCTCCAAGCTGCTGTGCAAGCATACGACAGATGCTGCCGCGTGGGTGCCTGATGGCGAAGCGATCCCGATCTATGACGGTATCAACGACTTTACGGAGTTCGCCATGGAGGATCATAAGCTGGCCGCGATTATGAGAATAGACGCCAGTTTCCTGCAGGACAATCCTCATGTCTTTGGAGATTACTTCATCAAGCGCATGGCCCGGTGCTTTGGCAGCGCGGAGAGCGACGGCTTCATCAATGGGACCGGAGTGGACATGCCCACTGGCATCCTCTCGGAGAACGGCGCTGCCGTTGGCGTCACCGCATCCGGGATCACCTTCGACGATGTGATCCGCCTGTACTTCTCCGTGGACAAGCAGTTCCGTCAGCGCGGGGCTTGGCTGATGAATGATGATACTGCTCTTACCATCCGGCTACTGAAGGATAAGGACGGCAATCCGATCTGGAATCATGCCAACGATATGATCCTCGGCAAGCCCGTGTACATCGATAACCACATGCCCTCTGCCGGGGCCGGGGCAAAGCCCATCGCCTTCGGGGACTTCTCATTCTACTGGATCGTGGAGCGGGAGCCGCTGACAGTCCGTGTTCTGAAGGAGAAATTCTTTGAAGCTGGACAGATCGGCTATCTGGCCTATGAGTTTCTGGATGGCAGGCTCATCCAGCCGGACGCTGTGAAGGTCCTGCAGATCACCGCGTAAACCATTTGGTCCGGGAGAGTGGGGTTTCTGCTCTCCCGGACCACCGTGGAGGAACGACATGAATACCAAACAGAAAAGTGTTATTTCATCGTCCCCGGCAGATCGGCCCGTGGGTGGGGTCTTGTTTTGCCCCCAATGCGGAAAACACGTTAAACAGCGGACACGGCACAAAAAGAGATTCTGCTCGGACCGCTGCCGGATGAAATACTGGAACAGTCGCCCGGATCTGATCCGGCGCATGGCATATTACTCGATCACCTGCCAGAACTGCGGGACGGAGTTCCGGTGCTACGGGAACGCCCATCGGGAGTTCTGTAGCCGCGCCTGCTATGATGCATATCGAAAGAGAGGCCAGCGCCATGATGAGTAAAGAGAACGCGCTGGAGATCTGCCGCCTGCGGAAAGAGGGCTTCGGCCCTACGGCAATCGCGCGGCAGCTTGGCCTGCCCGTGAGCACCGTAAAGAGCTACATCTACAGGCACTTCACCATGCGGGATGCCCGATGCCAGTATTGCGGAAAGATCATCCGCGTACCCAAGCATCCGAAGCCGGGGAGCATCCTGTGCGGCTATTGCTGGGAGCGCTTCTTTTGGGGCTGAAAGGAGGAAAACATATGATGCCAGTGCAAACACGTATGGCCATCGAGCAGATGCGGATGGATGGTCATGGTCCGACGCAGATCGCCCGTCGTCTCGGCCTGTCGGTAAACACCGTCAAATCCCATATCCAGCGTCACATGAAGCCGGAGGCCAGATGCCCGGTCTGTGGAAAGGCTATCTATCCGGCTCCGGGCCGGAAGCAGAAAAAATACTGCTCGGACCGCTGCCGCAGCCAGTTTTGGAATCATCAGTACCGGAAAGGAGATCGTCATGAAGCAGAAGCCTGATGCTTATTCGCCGGATAATCTGCTCCGTTATCATATGGCGCTGTCCTTTGTGGATCAGCTGGAGGCCGAGGGCTTTCTGGCCAGCGGAGACAAGGCCGCAATGTATGCGCTGATCGCGGAGAAGTTTGGAATCGAAAAAAGCAGCATTTTTGCCGTATAAAACTTGCTATTCTGGCCGTTTAGAGTGATAGATACAGTACCCCAAGTTTGATACAAAGGAGGCAGACATGGACAGAGTAGTAAAACGGGTCCCGCTCACAAAAACGGCCCTGCCCAAGCTGACGCGTGTGGCCGCTTACGCGCGGGTCTCCTCCGCGAAGGACGCCATGCACCATTCCCTGTCGGCACAGGTCAGCTATTACAGCAGCTTGATCCAGCGCCATCCCGGATGGCAGTACGCAGGCGTGTTTGCGGACGAGGCCAAGACCGGGACCAAGGATTCGCGGGAGGGCTTTCAGAAAATGATCGCCGCCTGCCGCGCGGGATCGGTCGATGCAATCATCACAAAATCGATCTCCCGCTTCGCCCGGAATACGGTTACCCTGCTGGAAACGGTCCGAGAGTTGAAGGGCTACGGCGTCGATGTTTTCTTTGAGGGACAGAACATCCATACCCTTTCCACTGATGGGGAACTGATGCTATCCATTCTCGCGTCATATGCGCAGGAAGAGAGCCTGTCGGCCAGCGAGAACCAGAAATGGCGCATCCGCAAGAACTTTGAAGAGGGCAAACCGTGGAACGGCACCATGCTGGGCTACCGCTATCATAACGGCACACTTGTCATTGAGCCGCAGGAAGCAGAGATCGTCCGCCGCATCTTCCGGGAGTACCTTTCCGGCAAAGGGGTCGTTACAATCGCCAATAGACTAAATGCGGATGGGATCGTCACCCGGTACGGAAACCAGTGGCACAAGCGGAGCGTGACCTGCGTTCTCCTGAACTACGCCTATACCGGAAACCTGTTGCTGCAGACAACATTCCGGGAAAACCACCTGACAAAACGGAGCCTGCCCAATGATGGCCAACTCCCCAAATACCACGCAAAGGGTACCCACGAGGCGATCATCAGCATGGAGGATTTCACGGCAGCGCAGGCGGAGATGGAAAAGCGGTCCGCAAAGCACGCCCCCAAAGGAAAGAACTACACTGCCCGATACCCATTCTCCGGCATGATCGTCTGCGGAAACTGCGGCAAGCATTACCGACGCAAGGTCACGGCCAGCGGTCCGGTCTGGATCTGCAGCACCTTCAACCAGCAGGGCAAAGCCGCCTGCCTATCCAAGCAGATCCCGGAGGCAGAGTTGCTGACCATGACCGCAGATATGGCTCTCGGTGATTTAACGGGAATCTGCGCGGAGAATGGAAACAGGCTGGTATTCCGCTTCCGGGATGGCAGCGAAAGCGTTAAATGATGGAAGGACCGTTCACGGGCAGAGAGCTGGACCCCGGAGATGCGGGAGGCTGCACGACAGAAAGCATTGGAGAGGAGCAGAAAAAATGGCTAACATTACGGTGATCCCGGCAACGAAGGCGCTGCATACGCAGATGCCGATCAACACCAGCAGCAGAAGGCGCGTGGCTGGATACGCGCGGGTCTCTACGGATAGCGAGGAGCAGCTTACTTCCTATGAGGCGCAGGTGGATTACTACACCCGCTTCATTCGCTCGAATCCTGATTGGGAGTTTGTGGATGTGTACACGGATGAAGGGATCAGCGCTTTGAACACAAAGCACAGGGACGGCTTCAATCGGATGATCGAGGACGCGCTGGCCGGGAAGATCAACCTGATCGTTACCAAAAGCGTCAGCCGCTTTGCCCGGAATACGGTGGACAGCCTTTCCACCATCCGCCTGCTTAAGGAGCATGGCGTAGAGGTTTTCTTTGAAAAGGAGGGCATCTGGACCTTTGATGGGCGCGGAGAATTATTATTGACCATCATGAGCAGCCTTGCCCAAGAGGAGAGCCGCTCCATTTCCGAAAATGTCACATGGGGCCAGCGGAAGCGCTTCGCGGACGGGAAGGTTACAATGCCGTATTCTTCTTTCCTCGGTTACCGCAAAGGGGCGGATGGCCTGCCTGAGATCGTCCCGGAGGAAGCGTCCATCGTCCGGCAGATCTACACGCTTTTCATACAGGGCAAGACGCTCAACTGGATCGCAAAGCACCTGACGGAACAGGGCACCCCGACGCCGCGCGGGAAAGCCAAATGGCAGAGCAGCACCGTTGAGAGCTTCCTGACAAACGAGAAGTACAAGGGCTGTGCGATCTTGCAGAAGAAGTTCACGGTGGATTTCCTTTCCAAGAAGATGAAGGTGAACGAGGGCGAGGTCCCGCAGTACATAGTGGAACAGAGCCATCCGGCGATCATTGATCCTGACCAGTGGGAGAAGGTGCAGACCGAGATGGAAGTCCGCAAATCCAGAGGGCGGCATCACAACTGCCTGAGCCCATTCTCGGCAAAGATCGTCTGCGGCGATTGCGGGGAATACTACGGCCCCAAGGTATGGCATAGCACCGACAAGTACCGCCGCGTGATCTGGCAATGCAACGGGAAATTCAAAGGCGAGCATCGATGCGGCACACCGCATTTGTACGAGGAGGACATCAAGCGCCTGTTCTTGCAGGCCGTAGCAAATCTTACAGAGGCGTGGAAAGTCCCGATGGAAACCTGCCAGATGCTTCTGGATGAATACCTGAATACGGATGCCCTTGATGCTGAGAGCGCTGCGATGGAGACCGAGCTGGAGATCGTTTCTGAGCTCACGCGGAAGCTGATCGTGGAAAATGCCACCACGGTCATGCAGCAGGATGAGTATAACCGGAGATACGATGCGCTGGCTCAGCGCTACCGTGATGCCGAGGATAGAGAGCAACAGCTTCAGAACCAGAAGGTCACCCGGCGCTTTCAGGCCGATGTGATCGAGAATTTCATGAATGAGATCCGGGCCTTTGACGATTCTCTTCCGGTCCAATACAGTGACCGCTTATGGCTTAATCTGATCGACCGGGTAACGGTTTATGAGGACGGGCGGCTGGTCTTCCGATTCAAAAATGAAACAGAGATCACCGAAACGTTATAACGGCAGATACGATCATAGCCCGTGGTAGGGACCACTTGATCCTCATTACGGGCTATTCTCATTGAAACGATTATGGCCGTTTGAAACGGTTGCTTTTCCGGGCAAAGTGCTGGTTTCAGGAAAACAGCTTCTGAAAGGCGCTTGATCATGGCGGATGCCAGCACAAATGCACCTGCTCTTAGCAGAAAGCCTTGCCGCAAGCAGCTTTTCGGGCAAAAAGAAACGGACCAAACATCGACACATCGTATCAATGTTTGGTCCAATTATGGTCCGAGTGGAGGGGCTCGAACCCCCGACCTGATGGTCCCAAACTTTTTGAGAAAATTTTTTCTACTTGTTTATAGTGGTTTTTAGCTCTTTTTATTTGGCTTCAGTTACTCTTTGGTGCTCTTAGTTCCGCTGTTTCCGTGTGCTCCGGAGCTGTCTGTGGTAATCTATGTGGTCAAAAACGCTTCCCGCCCATCTCCCGGTGAGCTTTCACCGGTGCCGGACAGGAAGCGTTTCTCGTTTCAAGCGGTCGTATTGTAACTCTGAGTGCGAGGTTATGCAAGTTGTTTCTGAGGTGGACGCAGCTCAGCACCTGCGGCGCAATAGACAAGGAAAAAGCGGGCAGTTCCATACAATCTGCGGATATTAAGATGTCGAAATTGAAAATACCTCCTGAACTTTTCAGAAAAGTTCTTGTCTTTATCCGCTTTGACGATTATAATTATATTGTAATTTTATAAGCAGGCACAGGAACAAACTGCGGCAGAAACGAGGAACTGAAAAATGGTTATTCTTACAGAGCAGATAGAGATTCCGGCGTCCTATGAGAAAATGGAGGCATGGACCGCTAACTTTGAGGAAGAGTTCGTAAAATGGAGTCCGTACCATATCGAATGCAATCTCTATGACGGGAACTATCATGCAGGAAGCAAGATCCGCTTCCGCGAGATCGTCATGGGGCTGGACTACGATGTGACCGGCACGATCACAGAATGCGAGCAGGACGAAAACCACTTCCGCATAGTCTTCCAAAGCGACAAGAAGACAGCTTTTATTACCTTTGAGGGAAAGCGAACAGAGACAGGGTGCCATTTCTCTCATACAGAGGCTTTCGGTATGACCACGCCAGTGATCGGGGCGATTATGAATTTTCTGATCTTCAAGGTGCTTTTCAGAAAAAAGGCAAACTGGCAGCTTATCCGGGACGATATGGTTCTGGACAACAGATATTTATACGACATTCTGACCGAAGGAAAATACCCGGAACGAATCCCGCTGGACAAGCTGCTGACCAGCGCAAAGTAACCGAATGGGAGGGCTTATTCAGGCCGCTTCAAATTGTCAGAAATGACATCACGAATGGCTATGAGCTGCCCTGCAAATATGTCATTCACGCTGGCGAAGAAGCCCAGCACCACACCATTTGGCGTGATGCTGGGCTTCTTGTTCAGTTCCATTCCTCGGCCAGGAGGAAATCGCGGATGTTTCGGTGTTTGATACCGTTTCGGCTCATGTCGAACTCATCGAGGGAAACAACATACTTCGGGAAGTTGTCGCGGATATTATCATACGCGCCAAACTCACGGCTGACCGTTTCCTCCGATGCCAGCAGATAAGTGACCTGAATATACAGCTTTTCGCCGCGCTTGTCACATACGAAATCAATTTCCTTATCGCCCGTTCTGCCGACAGTTACTTCATAGCCCCGGCGCAGCAGTTCCAGATACACGATATTTTCCAGAATGAGATTGACGTCCCGCATATTGCCGCCGAAAACAGCCTCGCGGATGCCGTGATCGGCAATATAATACTTCTCATTGGAGGCAAGTATCTGCTTTCCCTGCAAATCTTCCCGCTTCACCTGATAGAACAGATAAGCCTCGCAGCAGTATCTGATATAGTTCAGAATCGTCTCCGGGGCAACAGTGCGCTGTTCGTTTTTCAGAAACTTCGCAAGAGAGATCGCAGAGAAAGTCATACCCACATTGGCAATCACATAGGCAATGATCCGTTCAAGCAAGTCAACATCCCTGATTTTATTCCGCTTTACGATGTCCTTGAGCTGGACAGAGTTAAACAGGTCGTGAAGATATTGCTTGGACGGAGCATCTGCGTAGCGGAGGTTTGCAAGGTAGGGCATACCTCCGGCAAGCAGATATTTTTGAAAACACTGCTGAATGGACGCATCAGGCATGATCGAACGGTACAGTTCCATGAACTCTCCAAAGGAAAACGGATAGATCACAAACTCCACATACCGTCCGCCCAAGTATGTCGCGAGCTCACCGGATAGCAGCTTTGCATTCGAGCCGGTGATGTAGATATCGCAATCCAGCGAAACGCGGAAAGAGTTGATGCACTTCTCCCAGTCCTTGACCTCCTGTATCTCATCAAAGAATAGGTAGACCTTGCCCTCTATTTTTGCAGCTCTTGCTGTGATCTCGTCATGCAGAGCCTGTGCGGTTTGCAAATGGGAGTAGCTCATATCTTCAAAGTTGATGGAGATGAACTGCGTCGGGCTGACACCGGACTCTGTGAGTTCCTGCTTGATCAGTTCCAGCATGACCGACTTTCCGCAGCGGCGGATACCGGTCATGACCTTGATAATATCCGTTCCAATAAACGGACGGATACGGCTCATATACAATTCGCGCTTGATCATGAATCTTGCCCCCCCTTTTCCCTAGTTACTTGTAGCATATCACATTTATAAGTAAAACTCAATAACTAAATCAGCGTTTTATAAGTTATAACTTATAAAACTTAAAATTCGGCAAGAAGTTTCAGATAAACCTTGGCGGAACAAGCACGGCGCTCATAAAGGAAAATACAAAACTTGGATATGCAATATAAGTGCAACAAATAAAAGAGTGGACTCACAGGTTGAAATCCTCTAAAATGGTGTTTGCGGACAACCAGAAGGAGGATGACACTGTGAGCCACTACAAATATCTTAGCATAGAAGAACGGGAAAGTCTATACCTCGGGATAAATCAGGGAAAAAGTATCCGGAGGATAGCCCGTGAATTGAAACGTTCGGCATCAAGTCTCAGTCGGGAATTGAGTCGAAATAAAATCAGCCACAGGCCGTACAGTCCATCGTGGGCGCAGCGTCGCTACCAAAGGTGTAAAAAGAACTGCGGACGCAAGCCAATCTTGGCCAATCAAGAAAATCTGCAATTGATTCGGCGACTGTTTGGAAAGGAGTGGTCACCGGAGGAGATTCAGTATCGTCTGAAGCATGAGAAGAATTCACTGCAAATCAGTTATACTACAATTTACCGTGCTCTGAGCAGTGGACAGATAGATGGACACTCACCAAGCTATATCCGTAAATGTGACCGCTATTCGTTTCATCTGCGCAGAAAAGGAAAAAAACGTAAAGGAAACGGCAAAACCAACAAGCAGGGGAAATACGAGATCAAATACAGCATTTCCGAACGCCCACAAGCCGTAGAAAAGCGCAGTGAACTGGGACACTGGGAAGGCGATACGGTGGCTGGCAGAAAAGGTGGTGCGCGTTTTCTCACACAGGTGGACAGGAAAAGCCGGTTTTTGCTGGCGGTGAAGGTTCCAAACGGCACTGCCGAGGCAGTCAGAGACGCTTTGATCCGAATGTTTAGCGAACTTCCGGCTGAGAAGCTTCGGAGCATAACACCTGACCGAGGACATGAGTTTGCAAAGCACAGCGACGTAAGTGATGCTCTACGTGGCATACCATTCTATTTTGCTGACCCTTATTCACCATGGCAGCGTGGAACCAATGAAAACACCAATGGTTTGCTGCGGCAATATTTCCCGAAAGAAACATCCTTTGATGATGTTTCCGATGCTCAGCTTGCGGACGTTGTTGATGTACCTTACTTAAATGGCTTCACCGAGGGCTGCAACAACAAGACCAAGGTGCTCAAGCGCGTTTGCTTTGGCGTCAGAAGCTTCCCCACCTTCAGAAACAGGATCCTTCACTGTGCTTCATGACCGGCTGGGAAAGATAATGATCGCGTTGGAATAGTCCTTCCAATCGAGCTCCTGCCCGCAGCGGTCGCAGAAGTGCTGGTATTCCCGGTCGAGAGTCAGTCTGCAGCAGGGACATATGGGATAGCATCCAAAGCCGCAGATAAAGCGGCTCTCCATAACGGCCATGGGCAGCCTAGAATCCGACAACGGTGGAATCCTAAGCAGCTCGTTCGGTGTAAGCTCAAAGCCTTTACACAGCTTCTCAAAGGTGATGATCGATGCGTTAGTCTGTCCTCTGGCAAAACACTACCGAAGTATCTCGGGCTGAGGCCGCAGAGCTCCGCAGCCTTCTCATAGCTGAGATCACAGCCGCTGCACAGTTGAAGGATGGATAGGGCTAGATTTTTTGAAAACATCTTTTGCACTATCTTTCTATTTAAGATGTTTTCAGCTTAGGAGCAGTATGCTGCCATCTCAAGGAACGATACTGCCTATTTTGGTACTGTCAAGAATTATGCGCAAATTTATTTGCAGGCTCGGCTGAATGAAGTCAGCCGGCAATAGAGACGTCGTCCAAAGTCGCCTCTAAGTGCTTCATGTTCATGTATTTCTTATTGCCCCACTGAGTTCCCGCCACATGGCGCAGTCTCGCACAGACCAGCATCAGAGCAGAGTTCCCGTCTGGGAATGTTCCCACCACGCGAGTCCTGCGGCGGATCTCACGGTTCAGCCGTTCGATCACATTGTTGGTGCGGATGCGTGTCCAATGCTCGCTTGGGAAGTCGCAGTAGGTCAGTGTTTCTTCAATACCGTCCTCCACTTTCTTCGCTGCTTCTTTCAGCTTCATCGCTTTCAGCTCGGCAACTACGGCCTTTGCTTTTTCACGGGAGGCATTTTTACTCTCCTGCGCATGGATCGCCTTAAGCATTTTTGCCACAATTTTGACCTTGGATTTGGGCACAACAGAGAAAACATTGCGGTAGAAATGCACCGTGCAGCGCTGGTATTTGGCATCCGGGAACACCTCGCCCACGGCCTCCAGCATCCCCAGACGCTTGTCGCCGACGATGAGCTTCACACCATCCAAGCCGCGTCCACGAAGCCACTGGAAGAAGCTGACCCAACTGGCCTTATCCTCTTTCATTCCTTCAGCAGCTCCTAAAACCTCACGGAAACCATCCTCATTCACAGCGATTGCTACCAGAATCG
>OJJV01000647.1_pt1 | contig 20147 bp, 25 predicted proteins | sample 1596391 | NCBI WGS metagenome assembly OJJV01 (sample SAMEA4350164, study PRJEB24818) | metagenome | biome: human; feature: gut; material: faeces | place: Denmark | collected 2013-09
ATCTCTTGTAGAAACATACGAATAGTTGTCTGTCTCTTCAATACACACAAACGGAAATTTGGAGGGGCTGTAATTTGTAACGCTTTCCACAGAGATGTTCGGAAACTGTTCTGTCAACGCGGTTTTAACATTTGTGAAAACTTCATTCTCGATGTCTATCACTTTCCAAACACCTCCCGTGCCTTATCTACAATTCGATTACGCATTTCTTTAGCGGAGTCGTACATCGCACGAGCAGGGGGATTGCCGTGAGTAAGAACTAACGTCCCTTTGTCTGTTTCTTTCCTCTCACGCCCGTTTGTACCGGGAGAGCCATAATATCCCCACGTATCGCTGGAGCCTTTACCTTGCCCGTATTCTCCTCTGACAGCACCAAGTTCGGCAGCCTTTGGGTGCTGCTCTGCGTAATGTACGCCCGTACCGAACTCTATAAAAGTAATGGTTTTGCCGGTCGCCGTCAGAAACAGCTTGTTATCTCCGACCCACTCAGGCTGGCGATTAACAACCACATCGTTATCACCGTCGTACTGTGCTGTTTGGAATTTGACGCTCGCAACGTCAATGCCTATCTTGAAAAGCTCGTCTAAAAGGCGATGTTGCTTTTCTTCGATAGATTTTTGATAGGCTTTTAGTTTGTTCATTAAACTGTCAGCCCCTATTACCTTAATAACCATTACGACACGTCCACCTTGCTGATAGCTATAGACATACTGTTTAGAGAAGTAGCTACTTTTCTAACGATGTAATCGTAATTTCCGGGAGTTTTTGCATCTTCTGTTAACAGCACTTTACCGTTCTCGCTGTCTATTAGCTTGCCTCTTTCGGTTTTGAGTGCTCTGTTCTCAAAATCGGGTAAAACATCGACCCATAAGATGGAATTTTCATCGATAGGTAATCGCTCTGTTGTAACAATGACACGGTCATACGTTATAGATGTGCCAAATTGTTCAATCTGTGTTTCACCCTGCGCGGCGGAAATGTTTGCTTTGGCGCGCAGCGGAGGGGTATATATGATTTCAGGTTCTCCCGTCTCATTTCCGCTGTCGTCCACCACCGGCTTTTTACCTGCGTAATTGGAATAGTAAAATGTCTGTTTGTTTCTTTGGAGTGATTTCATACGTCATCACCACCGAAACTAAAAGGCTTTGCGACAGGAATAACACCGTCTAACATACTGCTCGGTACGCTCGCACTTTCATATGATCGAGAGATACCGTTTTCGCTATGAGTTGTCTCGCCCTCTGCACCGCGTTTGTTAATGAGATAACACGCTATTTCCACTTGTAACGCCTGATATTTCTCGGGCACTTCTGTTTTATCGGTATGAAACGGATAGCGTTTCCTCATAATTTTGCACCCGGCTAAAAACAAATAGGCAGACAAAGTCTCGTCAGACACATCCTCTTCGTCTGTATCTATCATTGCTTTTAACAGCGAGAGTTTCTGTTCTTCGGTCATTTGTCTGCCTCCTTTGATTTATTAACCGCCCACAGCGGCAGTAGTGGTGTTAATAGAACCACCTGCAACATAAACGCTACGGCTGTATTTCGGTGCCTCAAAAGTGGTAGAAATACCCGTAAATTTTCCGTGATACCACTCCGGGCCGTGGTCAAGACCCATCTGACCGAATATCTGATATTTCTCGCCTGCACCAACCTTTGAAAGAGGTTCAAGGAAGAAATTGCCCTTATCCGGAACGGGCTGTCCGACAGGTGCTATTACATCAAGGTCAAGAAGAAGAGCAGTACCTGCCGGTAAACACTCACCGAGGTAGAGATACACAACGCCGATAGGTGTTACAACACTTGAAAGAGATATACCGTTAACTTCACGCGCCGCAGGAACGACAGTAAGTCCGTTCTGTACCGCGTCAGCGTTAATCTGGAACATCGTTACAGCGTCACACCAGAGACAAAGTCCAGTAGTAGGAGCATTACTCTCGTATACTTTCTTAACCATATCGGCAACATCCCACAGACCGAGTGGCTTTTTGGCCATTGCCTTAACGTTAGTGGTTATAGCGGTAACGAGACCTCTTGTCTTATTAAATGTCGCGTCGGATGTGGCCTTGCTGTATGCACCGTTGACGAATGTATACTCAAGGTCACGTGCTATTTTCTGCATCTTAGCAGCCACCTGAAAATCAAGCTCGTTAATGGGGTTTGCAACCTGATTAGCGATATTAGCGCCTGCAAGAGTTCCCATATTGGACTGCTTAGCGTAAGATATGCCGACCGTCTCCTGAAAAATCTGTGTGACGTTAGTCATCTGTGTACGTGTTACGACGCTTGCATCGGGAGCAGTAAGCGACGCGGTTTCGCTTATTTCCGGCTGCGTGCCACCCGCAGTTTCGTAATTCTGACCTACAACAAACTCGGTGCTGTTGGTAGTTTTCATCTTTCCGCCGATAAGCGATGACAAAGGTGTTCTTGTATTACCTTTGTTGAATAACATTCCGGAGTAATTCAACACCCCGAAACTTGTAGCAATAGTGTCTGCCATTTTTAACGTTCTCCTTTAATTAGTTTTTTCTTGTTCCCGGAGACGCATATAATAAGCAGCCGCCCCAAAATCCCCGCGAGACTGAGCATCTTCAATCATTGCGTTGTAATCCTTTTTCTGTTCTCCGCTCTGTCCGGGAGGGGGTGTAGGGGTTTCTTTCATTAGCGAAGCTTTGTATGCTTTATCGTGCGTTTCAAGGAACTTTTTTTGATTTGCAAAAACCTTATCAGTCTCACCGTTGGCGAGAGCTTGAGCGGTCTCCTTAGCTAACGCTTCTTCGTACCCTAAAGCGAGGAAGCGGGCGGTATGCCCTGTCACAAGCTTTTCTTTCTCCATTTCCTCCACTTTCGAGCGCAACGTTGTTAATTCGTCCTCTCGTTCCTGTTTGTTTCGTTCATCGTCTGAGAGCTGAGTCTGAAACTTTTTCTTCCAGCTTGCAGCTTCTGAATTGGCTTTGCTGACAGCATTCTTGTACCTCTCAAGCTCTGAATTGATATCAGGAAGCTCATAGTTTTCCAAGGCCGACAACTTTTGTTCCACAGTCATACTCTCGTAGCCTTCAATGTTTCCTGTTTCGATTTTTGGCATTTTAATCCTCCTGCGTTTTTGTAATGCTTCACTGCATTTCTAAATTCCGTTTTTGAGTTGGGTTTTCTCCCAATTGCGTTTTTACAAGTTCCCTCTTGTGAAATAAAAAAAAGGACTATGAGAATATCTCATAGTCCCTGTTGACTGTTCCTACGCAACCGTTTATGCGTATCTACAATATTGACTTGTGTTTGGCTTTACGTTGTATCTCCACGATGACAATGTAACCTTTTTCTTTTTTTAACTCTACAGTATTACCTTTTTTTAATATTTTTTCGATTTCTTCGGTAGCTTTCGGGGGTAACTCCATATCAAACCTCCTCGTACTCACAACGACAATTTAAATGCGGTTTAGGGGGTACTTGCTCAATATCATAAATATGCCCATTGCGATGTTTACAAATGGTACAAGTCTTATTGTCCTTTTCAGCCTTCCATCTGACTGCGTCTATACCCATATCTCGATAAGCCGTCAAAACCACCCGATCCGTAACTCTAACAGCATACGCCGTCAGCATAAAAGACAAATAACGTAAAGCCACGTCTATTTCCTCATTCTTTTTACTGCTGGCTATCAGAGCCTCAGCTAATCGGTCTCGTTTTCTCTCAAATTCATTAGCATAAACATATTTACTTACTTCGTCATATTCAAGAAGAAAGCTCTCAAGCCACGCGTAGTTATACGGGCAGGTTCTTTTGGTTACCTTTTTGTACACCGCCTGCATTAACTGTAAAAACATCTGTCTTACATAAAGGTCTATCTTAGAATAAACAGCTTTAGTAGTAGACATCACATTTAACTCATCATAAGAGAGCAAGCTTTTAAGCTTTGAGAAATCGCGTATCAACTCTTTCCGAATGTTTTCGATAACTATATCGGTCAGTTCGTACATACTTCATACCTCGCGTTAAGTGGCTGATGTATCGTCGGGCGATTGATTGCTCTGCTCAGTAACAGCAGCAGATTTAGCCTTTGCCGTTTCATACTCCGCAGCTTTTTCAAGCTCTTGTAATTGTTTGGCTTTGTTTGCCTCGGCATACTCAGCACTTATCGTGTATGCAAGGTCGGGGTCAATAAACATACCGCTATGCTCAAAAGCCAATTTCGGGTGAATCTTATCATTGGCAAGCATAGTAGTTAATACCTGAGACTTCTCCTGTATGTTCTCATAATTACGCCTTGTAAATCGTATTTGAATAGAATACAATTTCAAATTCATATCACGAGTGGTATTTGATATACGAATAGCAAGGCGCAAGAACCGCTTTTCAGACATCGTGAACATCAGCTCTGTGTCTTTAGCTCTTGCTTCGGCAGCCTGCCACCCGTCGCGCATTATAACCGCTGAGCCGGTATCGCTTGTTGAGCTGCCACCGTTGCGATTAGGCATACCACATATTGTAAGTACAGTTTGGTACATATAATCTACAAGAGTCTGTGTTTGTGTTTGGTTAAGCTCTTGTGTAAGATAATAAGCGTCACCATCAGGAGGGCAGGCGAGCCCACCGTTCTCGCGCAGCTCTTTAAACTCAGGAGCCTCAAGGTCAATACCTTTTAACACCAGTAACGCCTGTATAAACTGTTCAACACCGTCAATACGGTTTGAAGCTATAACATTCATTGCGTCCAGTAGGGGAAGTACAATTTCAAAAGCGCCGAGTCTAAAAGAATTAGCGGGGTATTCTATAATCGGAATATCACCGAGGGTGTGATTTTCCGCCCTCGTTATCGTTTTGTAATTACTACTGCTATTCTGACTGAATACTCCGGGCTGTGATACCTCGAAATACTGATTTTTGGTATAAATCGAAAATACAATGCTTCCGTTTTTCTTTATAACATACTTAACACCCATCATCGGCTTGTTACCTAAACCGCTGTGATATACAACAAAAGCATTGCGTGGGTCAAGCGTATAAATTTCAAAGGGTGATTCGTCCGCTTCGTCTTTGGGGTCAGGCAAAATCATACGGTAAGATGTCCCGCATATTGTAAACCAGTCCGCGAGCTCTTTATCTTTAGCAGCCTTGTCTTCTGCAAAAACAAAGTCATTCAGAGTGTTAAGCTCATCGGCGTTTACTCGTCCGCGGCCTACGTACTGAACGGGTTCTCCCATAAGATAACCCACTTTAAAAGACACGATCTCATTTGCTCTGTTTTCTACTATGCGGTTACATATCTCCGGACGAACATCTTTCTGTCTCTTGAGGATAGGCTGGTCGCCACGATAATACTTATACAGATAGTCTATTTCGGAGCGGTTTACAGAATGAATGAGCATAGCGTCATTCAGAACCTCCAAAACATTATCTTGCGTTATTTCGTCTTCGTCTGTATATATGACTTTTCGACCAAGTAAAGTATCCGTTTCGTACACCACCTTATACCTCTTTGTGTAAATTATACATTAAATTTTTAAAATTTCAGGAAATATTACAAAATATTACGCCAAGGCTAAAACAGGCGCTTAAACACTTGTGTGCGCATCGTAGAACCTCGTACCATATCCATAGCCATAGCAAGACTGTCAGGTGCGTCGTCGTTCTTGTTTTTTGCGAACATTTTGTAAGAGAAAACGTTCTGCATAAACAAACTGTACGCCTTACTGCGTTTGCCGGACTCTCTGAAAATCATATTCTCACGTATATCGGGAGCTTTATCAAATATACGTTGGTACTTAGCCTTATCGGACGGAGCGGCTTTAGTCGTAAGGTTTATTCTGCGGTTTTGCTTTTTAAGCTCATCTTGCACACCGTCCTTATAGGCCTCGGTAGATTTGTTCGCTTCAATCTGCATCGCCGCTACGTTGTATTTGATAACAGCCTGCGCCAACAATGGCTGCGTTATTCTCTTATCTCTGCTATCATAGACAACATCGTGTACATAAATGTCGTCCCCATATTGAAAGCACACGGGAGAAGCTACAAAGTCACCGCCACCGAAAGCAGGGTCTACGGCCATAAACACCCTGTCAGGTTCTTCGTCGGGTAAAACACCGTTGTAGTAACGAAATTCTCCCGGTGAAAATAACGCGCCGTCTCGCTCTATAGGCTCTCCCATATACTGAGCCTGCCACGATGCCATATCGTTATTACGCTCGAATGAAGCGCGACGCATACGATAATACTCAGTAGAGAAACCTACGGAATAATCATAGTCGAACTGACTCTCATCATCTTCATCAAGAGCCGAGAGGTTGATTATCTCATAACGACGATTCTTAAACCGTTCGTCATTTTCTAAAAGTTCCATTCGCAGACCGGCAGGGTCAACCATAGACCACCGTGTACCGCACCAAAGAATTTTTGCTTTTTCTTTCGCACGGGGCAACAGGTTATTATCCACCTTGCTCCACGCAGAAATAAGGCGGTCTTTATTAAGTGCTTCCTCAATACCGCCGATAAGGTCATCGGAAATTTCAAACCCGTTGCAGTCACACGCACCGTTCAAAGTTCCGTATAGAGAACGGCAAGTCAGCGAGGGGTACCGTTTTCTTCGGTCAATGTTAATTGTCTCGTCCTGCGAATTGGTCTGAACGACCTTAGCATCCGGAAAAACATCGTGCCACAGATAGGTTACAGGGTCGTTTATGATTTCCAAAACACCGTTGTAGAATGCTTTGGTAATGGTATCGGAATACGCCGAATACAGGTTAGATGCTTCGCTCTTTCTGCCGATAAGCCAAGTAACGAAGAACATCAAAATGGTTGTCTTGCCAACACGAGGGGGCATAGATATAAATAATTCGTCCAACTCGTCATTGGTAAGTTTTTGCAAAGCATCGACTACCCGTTTAAGAACTCGACGCCGTGGCTGATAAAACCGTTCCTTCGGCTTACGATTTATTTCAAGATAGAGAAGATAGGAGTCAAAAAAGTGTGGTGCATCAAAGAGCAATGTCTTTTTGTACAGTTCAAAGAAACCCTCAACATTTTTTCTGTACTTTATTGCTATCGAGATTCTCTTCCTCAATGCCTCATTGGTTGAATGTGCAAGTGCAAAATCCTCCTGCTCAATGTTTCGGCAAAGTGAGAACAAATCCTCATAGGCGGTGATGTCCGTAGGTGCCTTTTTTATTTTCTGAAAAATTTTTGTAATCAGTAACTTATTCATAATTATTCATCACACCCTAACTGCTGAAACACCTTTTTAATCTTCGGATATTGAATAGCAATCCAGTCAACCATTTCTTCATTTCTTGCCCAGCAGTCAACCCCATTACTGCTTGAAGTTAATCCACTCTCGTTAAGAAAGGCGCGTATAATTTCGTGACGAAGTGTTAGCCGCTCTTGCGCTTTTAGGTCTTCTTCTCGTTCATTTGACCAACCGTCACAAGTAAGCAAATCGCCCACCACGATTTTTCGCTTTATATGAGAACAATATCCGAATAAACCTTTAAGAGCGGCATCTTCTTGATACGAGACACCCGTATGCACGTTGTACGTTGTTCCTAAAATACTTACTTTTTGCATTATTACCTCCAAAAAAAATAAAGGGACTACCTCAAATGAGATAGTCCCTGTTGACTGTTTACGCACACCCGTTTGTGTACGCCTTATTCAATTAGCTACATTTAATGAACTTACAATTGAACAATTGAAGATTCCTGTATCCACCGCTATCAACTTCGCCAATTACGGTGATTTTGTCACCCTCATTAAACATTTTTTTCAATTCAGCTGCTTTTATATTGTCTTTTACATTCGGAGCACTTAACATGCATTCCGCCAAATATTTTCCTGTTATCTCACTCTTTACCACTAAACCAGAGTAACTACCACTCAACATATCACTACTGTACCCGACGAGGCAAGTAAAGCTAATGATTTTTCCTTTATACTTCTCGCCTTGAGAATATGAGGTGGAATATGACGTAATCTCCGATATATCACCGAAAGTATAATCTATATCACCCTGCTCGATGCGAGACTCAATCGTCTGCCTATGTTCTTTAACCGACTTTTCCTGTGGAATAGTAAGTATCGGTATAACGACGAATACGCCGACAAACGCCAAAATAGTACCTATTATTTTATAATACCAACCATCAAATATAATATAAACAGGTCTACTCATTGTTATACCTCCTTTGTGAGAATGGGTTCGTGAACTCCTTTAACCCAATTCATTTCCTTACCATACTTATACATACCTTCGTACAATGGGCGATTATTAACTATACTGCGAACGCTCGTGTTCTGAAACTTCGTTCCCTTGCGGGTGCGATAACCAAGGTCGTTAAGTTCATCGGCAATAGTGAGCATCGGAGTATGCTCGTCAATTCTCTTGAACACATACTCAACGAGCGGACGTTCTGCATCATTGATAATCAGTCTACCGTTTTCAACTTTGTAACCGTAAGGACAACGACCACCCGAATAGCCACCGCACTGTGCTTTGATACTCCTGCCTTTACTCGTCCTGATTGCAATATTCTTCCGCTCCTGCTCTGCAACGAATTGGAGAAGCGCACGATAGATATTCGCAAACTCGCTACCTTCTGCAAATTCCTCTTTGGTACTGAGAAGTCGGATGTTCTTCTTTTCGAGAGTGTATAGATAGTAGAAGTACAACTTTGTTTCACGAGCAAGACGGTCGTTTTTGAAAATAATTACCGCCTCAAACGGGGGGTTGGTAACATTATCCCCATAGAGAATTTCGTTCAGAGCGGGGCGGTCATCCTTTACGCCGCTGATTTCGTCAATCTTCCAATCAACAATGTTATATCCATTGGTATTAGCATAGAGAAGAATTGCTTGCTTCTGAACATCAATACCGAACTTATCATCTTTCGCCTGTTGTTCTGTTGATACACGAACATAGCCAATGGCGTTTTTGAATGTCTGCATAGGTGAGACCTCCTTACTTGTTGCATTTAGTATAGCACGGGTAAATGCAGTTGTCAAGAGGTTTATACAAAAAGTCCTTTTTGTTTTTCGAGTGTGGTTAAGTCACTCACCCCCGCCTGCAACGCCTGCCATATTCCCCCACGGGCACCGATAGATTGCCGCCCGAATCAGGACACAAGAAAGCGCGGAAAGCACACAATTGTTAAATAATTTATAAAAAATCTTGAAAAAGTTTTATATAAACCATTGACAAGTAAATACAAATGTGGTACTATAATACCGTAATAAGAAAGGGCGCACCGCATAGCCAGCCAAAGCAAAAGCGGAACGCCCACACAACACACCCACACCGGGCGGCTGCTTCTCCATTGTAGCACACACCCGGCACAAATACAAGGAGGATATACAATGCTAAAAACAAACAGTAAAAAAGCCGCCGAAAATATCCGGGCTTACATTATGAACGGCTTTACACCTGAGAACTACACGGACAACCCACCGGAGGACTTCCCCGAGATAGCCCGTTTTATTTTAGCCACCTTTAAAAGCGAAAAATACAACACCCCCGAGGATTTCCAATATTATCGAAATAACGAATTTGCGGCGTTTATAGACTGGTGCGCGGGGCTTTGCGGAGTCCTTGACACTTGCTATTACTATAACCGCTCCGCAGTTGATGACCTCGGCGCAATCCTTGAGGAAACAGACGAAGAAAAAGCACGATACACCGAAAAACAAGCCGAAAAAACGCTTACATTGCTTATATATAGAGAGTTAAAGAAAGGAGCAATGCAGAAATGAGAAAATACACGCTTAAAGAATTAAAAAAACCTTGTCCGCTGCGGTATGGCGCACGATTTGACGAACGCGCCCGCTGCCGAACTTAAAGAACAATGGAAACATTGCGAAAAGATTGGCTACAGCTCCGGCATATACGGCATCAATGGCGGTTTGATTCAGAATACCGAAACGGGCGAATATTACGCAATCACAGCCCGAAATTCAAACCTAATTTTTATATTTTGAAAGGGGAGGCGCGCCAATGATTTTAATATTATTTTTAATTTTACCGTTCGCCATTGTAGCGAGCGCGGCGGGGTTAAAGCTGTAAAGCTTGACCCCGCAAATTCAATATGATATACTCGGGATACACGAAATAAAGAAAGGGAGCTAAATATATGTCTTACTATTACGACGAAAAAACAAAAACAAACCGGCTAGACTGCCACTACCCAATTATAGACGAGAAAGCACTCAAAGAAATTGTTGAAAACTCTTTAGCCCGTTACATTTATATTTATATCTACAATGATAATAACGTAATGGTGGATCATTGGTCATATGAAGTAAAGCATGGCGGTTTTCACGCATACGAAGACCCAAAAATTGAAACAAAAAAGCGAATTAAAAAACACGTTGCGACGCTTAAAAGATATATAAAAGAGTCGTACACAGAATATATTGTAAACGCAAAAAAAATCACACAAGAAAAGATTAGATCTGAATTAAAAAACTATTTTAATTTAAACCCCCGAACGGTTGACGAGATGCCAGATTGGAAGGCCATGGCCATATGGAAACAAGGCCCCGAGGCATACCAAGAACACATTGAAGAAGAGGAAGAACACGAGAAGCGAGAATATGAAGACCAAATAAAAAAAAGAGAGGTAAAACACCATGAAAAATATAACTGCAACAATAACAGCATCATACGACATCAAAAACCCGGACCAAGCGCCACAAATAGAGGAGCTCGGTTATAATCCCGAAACGGCTAAAAGCTACGCCTTGCAAGCGCTCAAGTATGAGTGTTTTTCAGACTTTACAAGCCCGTATGCTTGCGAAGCGGGACACGCTGCGGCATGTTTCAAAGCCGAGGGTGTAGAGCTGGAAAAAGGGGAGGACGAAAACGACATTGCGGAAAAATTGGGCTGGGAATATGCCATAATACTTAAATACAAAGAAAAAAAATACGCGTTCGCCCCGGATTTTGACGAATGGCGCGAGGGCGTATGGATAACATCAGACGAAATTAAAAAAGCCGGAAAATTCCCCGACTAATAACAAGACAATAAAAAAAAGAACCTCCGGGGCACGTTCTCGGGGTTCTTTTTTTTGTTGCTTTTTAGTTGATGCCCTCTGTAACGCTCTACAATCAATTTTTATTTGTTGGCAATGTAGTTTCATTATATAGGACATAAAAGCGCGATATAGAGCCACAGAGAGAGCGAGAGGACGCAACAAACAAAACGTCAATAACCCATAAATAACAAGAGGGTAGAAGAACGGGCACAAAAAAGGAAAACCGCCACCTAAAAAGGTAGCGGTCAAATTTTTGCTTCGGTCAAATTTTTGCTTCGGTCAAATTTTTGCTTCGGTCAAATTTTTCAGTTTTCAACCACGCTGTCTATATATTGCTCTTCAAGCTCCTTTGTGTCCTTTGCGTCGCCGAGCGGATTATTGGGAGTGAGTACAACTTCCTGTTTATCGGCATAGCCGAAATTGTTCTTCATCAGGAAGATACCGGACACAGGGTTAATCTTGCCGTTCTGCATATAATCGACCATTTGAAGATCGAGAATTTTCATCGCTTTTTTTAGCGTGTCCGCCACCGCGGGATTTTTACCTTTTCGCCCCTCTCTGATTTCCCATAGATACCGTCTATCAATATCCATAGCAAGAGCCAATCCTGCAACACTTGGTTTCATATCGTCCTCGGCGCATATTGTGAAGTAGTCCTTTATCCTTTGTGTCACTTCTTCAACACTCGTCAAGTTCAGTTTTGGCAACTCAGCCAAGCGAAGCGAATGCAGAATGTATTTCCGATTGTCTCCCGGCTCAGTATGAACGGTCTGCGATTCCGACAGGTCGGGGCGTTTTCTCTTTGTGATTTGCTTGCCGACTTCTTTTGCTGTTTTATTATCCATAAAAATTACTCCTTTATTTTCTTGATACGGGCTTTAAGCACTTGCATCACGGTTTCGTGTGTGCCTGCACGCTCCCTTATGGCATCAAGCACATCCTCGTCAACGCACCCCTGCACAATAAGGTAATGCACATAAACCTTATCATACGGGGAGCCCTGCCGCCACAAACGGCACTTGCCCTGATCGTTAAGCTCAAAGCTCCAGTTTGGTGTAAACCAGATAATGTGCCGGCCGCCTGCTTGCAGGTTTAGCCCATAGGCGCAGCTGCTTGGGTGCACCAACAGCACATCAACCTTGCCGCTGTTCCAGGCGTCCTCGTCCTCGGTGCCCTTATAAACGCACACCCGCAGCTTTGTTTTTTCAAGGGCGGCAAGGATTCGATCCTTGTCGTGCTGGTAGCCGTAGAAGGTGATACATGGCTCACCGTTTAGGCTTTCCAAAAGCTCCATATAGGCCTCGATTTTGCAATTGTGAATATGTACGGCCTTGCGGTCATTGTCATACATTGCGCCACTGCAAAACTGTAACAGCTTGCCGGTAAGCACCCCGGCAGTGTTGGCGGTTATGGTGTCCTCGTCAATGGTAAGCAGCAGATCACGCTCAAATTGCTTGTACGCTTTCATCGTCTTATCATCAAGCACTACGGGAACATCGTGCTCGATACAAGCAGGCAATTCCAGGTAGTCCTCGGCTTTCATTGATATGCAAATATCACTTATGGCGTTAAGCACCGCCGCCTCGGCGTCCTCTTTTGGTTTGTAATCGGTAAAATGCCCGCCGTGTGTATTGGCATCAAAGTACCGTGCGCGGAATTGTGTTATATTCTTGCCCAGCCGTGCGCCCTCGTCAAGCAAATAAATCTGCGCCCACAGATCCATAAGCCCCTTGGAGGACGGTGTGCCGGTAAGCAGCACAACCTTTTTGCAAAAACGCCTTACAAGTTTCATTGCCTTAAAGCGTTTGCTTTGGCCGTTCTTAAAGCTCGTGCTTTCGTCAAGCACCACCATATCAAACGGCCACGCTTGCTGATAGTATTCAACCAGCCAAGGTATGTTTTCACGGTTAATAACATACACATCCGCAGGGGTGTTAAGTGCCTTTATGCGCTTTGTAGACGATCCCAGGACCGTAACCACACGCAGATGCTTTAAGTGATCCCACTTGTTTGCCTCCTTGCTCCATGTGCCCTCTGCAACCTTTTTGGGTGCTACAACCAAAGCCTTTGCAATGTTCCACTTAAAGTATTTCAAAATGTTTATTGCCGAAAGTGTTATTGAGGTTTTTCCCAAGCCTTCAACCAGGCCGCAAAAACAGTCCGACTGCCGGATCATTTACGATACGGTTTATACAATATGCCTGATAGTTATGCGGCTTATACTCCATTTTGACCACCTCCTTTTGCGTGAAAAGCAGCGTGTTCTTTTTGACTGCTAAACACCATTAAATTATTGGGATTATTATTCCGCCTGTTTCCGTCGATATGGTGAACAACTTCACCTGGTTTTAAGGCTCTGCCAAGCATAAGTTCAGCAACGACTCTGTGCTCGTGTCTTGACAGGAACTTTGTGTATGTTTTTCCTGCGCCGGTATTCAAGTGTGCCTTTCGTAATTTCCATCTCGTCGTCGGGGTCATACGATGCTTATTAAATTCAGCGTTATGCGTGTGTAAAAATTCGCTGCTTTTTGAGAAATCTTTATATGCATATCCGTTTGGGTTTAATGCCTTGGTGGAATATTCATCAAAGCATTTTCTACAACAAAAGATTCTTTGCTTTCCGGCAAATTGACTTGGATATCGGGAGATCGTTTTTCCGCACCAATCGCATTGCCGCTGTACCTTACTCATTCCTTTGCACCTCCCTTACGAAAGCCTCCACCTTTTCCTTGGTGTCTATCCGCAGCACCCTAAAACCTAATCGCTTTATCAAATCGCAAACATATTCTTGCAGCTTACGCAGTGTTTTACCAGGTGCCTTTGTTTCCACAAAATATATACGCCCATATGGCACAAGCACAATGCGATCCGGTACGCCATTTTGTCCGGGGCTTACAAACTTTAATGCCCAGCCGCCGAGATCATTTTTCACTCGATCACACAATTCTTTTTCAACAGTTTTTTCAAGCATCGTTTTCCTCCTTTTCTAACATTCTTACGCGCGCACGTGTAATACACGCAAACAGGCGGGTTAGAGCGTAATTTTACTCTCAAACTCTCTAATTTTATACTCTATGGGAAAAAATGTTAGAATGTTAGAAAAATAATAAAAACCCTTATTTTATGCGGTTTTCGGTCTAACATTTTTTCTAACATTCTAACAAAACAATGCTTTTCCGTGTAAAAATGTTAGATGGCATTTTTCTAACAATTCTACACGAAAAACAAAATGTTAGATGCTAATTGTTAGATTTTATTAAACCCACGCTGTGTGCCATACGGACCAAAATATGAGACACCGGCAGACTTTTGCCAGCCCGGTGTTGCTGTCATTATGGCGTTAAGCTCTCTGGTGTCGGTGTTTTTCATTTCTTTAATGTTGCCGCCAAAAGCCTCACACCAAACCTCAAGGGCACAAATGCGATCACGGGGCACAAGGTGCAGGCTGTCGCTACCCATTGTTACGCCACCCCAGAACATACGCCTTTTATCAAGCGGCCACTTGCTCCAATCGTCCGGCACCGGGCGCTCCATAAATTCACGCACGATACCCTCACGGCTGGATGCCTCTCTGTGTTCCTCTTGCTTTTCCTTGGCGGCATCCTCAATGGCACCGGATAAGTAAAGAGGCTCACCGGCCTGCCAGCGTACATACGCCTCGGCCCACAGCTGATCTATTTCCGGATCGAGGTCACGCCATACGTTTTTGGTGTGCCTCTGTTCGCCGGTGTCTATTGGCCAAAAGCGGCGGTTGCCGGTGGTGTCCTGCAAGTATTCAGCAGTGTTGGTGGTGCCGAAAAAGATGCAAGTGCGGGGCAGTTCCTTAACATTACGCCCATACGCCGCACGGAAACGATCCGCACGGAGGCTCAAAAACTGCTTAATGCGGCTTACATCGGTACGCCGGAAAGCATCAAGCTCCGATACCTCCACGAGCCAAACACCCTGGAGCAGTTCGCTTGCCTCTTTGCCCTCAAAGGTGCGTATGCTATCATTAAACCAGCCACGGCTCATTTTATCCAGCAGGGTACTTTTACCGATACCCTGCGGACCGGCCAAAATAACCATATTGTCATACTTGCAGCCGGGTGTCATAGCACGGGCAACGGCGGCAGTAAAGGCCTTGCGGGTTACGGCTCTGTTGTATGCTGTGTCTTTTGCACCGAGGTAATCAATAAAAAGGCAATCAAGGCGGGGCACGCCATCCCACTTGCCCTGCAAGCCCTTGAGGTAGTCCTTTACGTCATTGAAAGCGTGGGCGTTGGAATGGAGGGAAAGAGCCCCATCCACTTTGCCGTTGCCGGAAATCTTATATACACGCTCAAGGTACCAGTAAAGCCCTTGGTTATCGTTATCATCCCACAGGCGGCGTTTTTCCCGTTTATCCCACGGCAGGGAGCCGAGCACCTCACCACGGCCGGCAAATTCGTTAAGCGCAAACTTGCCTTTAAGCAGGGGATCGTGCTCCAGAATAATACGTACATTGTCAATGGTGGCTTTAACAGCGCCCGTCTGGGTATTCTTTTCAAGCAGCACCATCCAATTTTCCGGCTCCTCGCTCTCGTCAGCAGTAATTCCGTCAAAGTCCTTAACGGCGCTTACATACCGTTCCTTGCTGATAAGTGCGCTAACATCCGAAAGCCCGCAGGCATACTCACACATAGCAAGGTAGGAGGGTAGGCGGTTGGTGGGTGAGCCTACGGCTGCGGTATCGTCCTTATCGCCATATTTGTGCAGGCGTACAAGGTCAAAGGCATTTACAAGGCGGCCGCCGCAGGGATCCGTCGCATGGTGGCTGTATAAAAATTTGCCGTCATCGTAAAGCACGGCACCACCCGTGGTAGAGCCTCCGAGGTATGTATATCTGCCGGGCACATTGTCAACCGGCTCATAAATACCGGGGAGCAGCTCGTCCATTGCACGCTGTATATCATAGGTGCGGCAGAAAGCACCCACAACGCCGTTTTTACCGTCCGGATCGCCTTGTTTTACTGCCAGCTTGGTAAACTGTGCTTGCCCCGGCAGGGCAGGCCACTGTGTCATATCGTGCCAATCGGTGTACTGTGCAAGCAGGCCATCGGCAGATAAAAAAGGCTTATCACCTACAACATACACGTACTCACTATCACGGCAGCAGCTCGGCCAATACATAAGGCGGCTGGGCTCAAAGGTTGTGGGGTCAGCATATTCAAGGCCTATATATTCAGCTGCTTTACGGGCGATGGGCTCGTATTCGTCAGCCGTTACCGTTCTGTCAAGCGGAAAGAGCACACGCAGGCGAGGGGCAGCAGGCTGGTGCTTTCGGGTGCTGTAAACACAGTACCCACAGCCCAAACCCTCTACGATGCGGAGCACATTGTCTTTATGCCCCGCAGGTATGTTGTCAAGGTCAAGGGTGATAATATCACGCCCCGCCACATTGTTGGCCTTGCGGCGCGGCCCATTAAGGGTACCGCCGACAAAACCGCCTATATCCTTGAGATCGTCCTGCTGTGCTTTTTTAAGATTTAGGTATTCTGCAAGGGTTTCGGTGCCCCTTGCGGGCACTTTTAACTTTTGCCATAATTCCGATACCATAAGCGTTTGCGTGGCCCATACGGTTGCACGCCTGCTTGCGCCGGAGGCTATGGCAATTTTACGATCATATTGCATAGCCGTTACTCCTTACCGCCCACACCCACGGCGGGATCGGTGCGGCCCTTGCTATTGTAATAAGGGTTTTTGCTGTTGCCCATTTCGGGCACCTCCTTTAAACACAGAGGGCAAACCTTGATACTCTCCGGAATAATCTCGCCGCAAGCGGCGCATTTATCTGCATCAGCCATCGTTGTTTACCTCCTCCGGAAAATGATATTTTGTTACTGCAATAGGAAAGTCCTCTATTTCACTTGCCCATACACAAGAGCCTTTGCCGTTAAGGCTTTCCCAGATATACGGAAAACCGCCTATACCGTCAAATAAACTCGCCATTGTGGGCTTTGCACCGCAGCACAGTGAAAGCCGTTGTAATACATAAGTCCAGGGCGGTATGGCTATACTGTTGCCGAGGGCTTTGTAGCGTGCGCTGTCGGTGCTCTCTTTATGTACTTTGCCTTTGCTGTCCGTCCATTCGCCTATATCCGTCCAACCGTCCGGAAAGCCTTGCAAGCGTTCACACTCAAGCGGTGTAAGCCTCCGCACAATGTACTGTGCCTGGCTTTGTTCCTCACATACACCGAGCGATGCCTCGCCGGTGGAGCTGCCTGCCGACAGGCAAGGCGTTTTGTTTTCGTCTGTTATAGGATCTTGCAGCAGGTGAAAACCCACTACACGATTAAAATTTTGTTTGTCTGGCATCCGTTGCTCTCCTCCCACGTTCCTTGCTGTGAGGGTGTCGGTTACTTGTTCACCATTCCAATATTGATACACAATCAAGTTTTCCGAGCCCCCACCGTAATCGCCGCCACTGGCTTTAAGTGTTCCGCAGCCTGGGCGGTAGTTTGCAAATTGGTAATTTTCATACATTATCATTGCGTACCTCCATAATGAACAGCTTGCCCTCCTGCACATATTGGTTGCCGATCCCTCGGCTGTCCCGTGCGCAAAGGCTCCCTATGGCTTTTTGGTAGAGCACATAACGAGGGGAACATTCCCCCCCCGGTGCCCATTCGGGCGTTGAGGGTTTGTACTATACCATCCTCGGCAATTTTAACCCTGCTGTCAGCCGGGATCCTGTTCCCGTGTTGGCGGGCTGATTATCGCCGCTTTGCGCTCTCAAAGCCGGTGCTTTTCCGTCTTGCCAGATATGCCCGCCAACACGGGAACAGGATCCCGGCTCAAAGACGATCGGATCACTATTGCCGGAGGCGCAAGCCTGTGCATTGTGTGGCACGGTGCTCCCGCAAGCATTTGGTTGCGGTGCAGTTTGCTTGTTATCTGCGCCGGATCGAAAATGTGTACTGTTTGGGTTAGCCCCCCCCCGTTAGTTGAGGGGCTGGCACAAAAGGGTTTACAACCGCAATGCCTCCCTGGTTGCAGGTCGGGTTGCCGCAGTTTAGGTCAAGCGTTCTCGATGTGTCAGCCTCATATATTCCACTGTGCGGGTTGCTTGACTTCATACTGTTTGAGGAATATGAGCATATCCCAAAAGCCTTGGGCTCAAAAGGGAGTACGGCGGGGCGGTCAACGGTGTTAAGGGTGTAGCTTACGCCCTCGGTCCATCCTTTTCCGTTGCATCCTGCGTTGTCGGCTCTGTCGATGCAGTTACCTTGTATGCAATAAGCCCCCCCGTTGAGCCTGCTGTATTAAAGCAAGTTTCAATATTTCCGGGAGCTGCTTGCCCCTCTTTGCCGCACGGTTTAATATACCCAGGCACGCCCTGGCGCTCAAAGAGTATTTCGGGTGCGGTGAGTCCTCCAAAATCTGCGACAAGTGCGATACGTTTTCGTCTTTGGGGCACACCCCAAAACTGTGCGTCAAATACTCGCCACGCAATGCTCCATTGTCCTCCCACATCGGTAAGGCATCCGGCTGGAGGCCATCCGTTTTTAGGGATAGGAACAGCGGGGGCTTGTTCGCAGGCCACTTTTGCGGTTTCTTGGAGCACGATGCTGAAATCAGCTCCTTTGTTGGAGCTGAAAGCTCCGGGCACATTTTCCCACACCATATACCTTGGGCGGGTGTCTTTTCCTGTTCTGCCTCTTTCAAGGTCAGCCCTCCTCATTTCTTTTATTATTCGTAATTGCTCCATAAAGAGCCCGGACCGTTCACCGGCAAGCCCTGCCTGCTTACCCGCAACAGAGAGATCCTGGCACGGGCTGCCGCCAATAACCACATTGACGGGCTCAACGAGGCTGCCGTTTATCTTTGTTATATCGCCGTAGTGTTTCAAGGCTTTACCTCCTTAAATACAGCACCGCATTGGTTGCACACTATCGGCCCGTTGCCCTCACGGATAAGCACAGGGTGCTTACATTCCGGCAGCTTTACATCTTTATCAATGTAAAAGCAGTATTGCAGTTCAAGCTGCGCGCCGGCGCTTAAACGATACCCCGGCAGGAAAGCAACCACATCTGCGGTGTCAATCATTGCAAAGCAAATACGCATATAGTCTGCCTTTTGCATACCCTCCGGCATCCAGGAGGGGTTAAGCACGGTGTAACCCTTTTTTTTGTACGCCTCTGCGGCGGCATTAAACTTCGCTTTATAATTGGGATCGCCGGTGATTTTTCCGGCTATGTATATTTTAGTTGCCATACTTGTTTACCTCGTTTCCCCAGACATCCCAGCCCGGTGTTGTATTCCTTGCAAACAATTCGATTTTCGGAACATTTCCCATCAGCTTTACAATACGGTCTCTCGCTTCCTGGGGCTTTTTACTGTGCTCCTCTATGTGAGAGATTATGACCTGATGCACACTTGCGGATATACGCTTTGGATGTCCCTTTGTGGCAAGGATGCAGATTTCGGCGTTTGCCCTTGTCCAGTAGCCCATGCCAGTGAAAAGATTATCGTTCTTGCGGTTTTGCTTGATCCACACGAACGCCACGGTTTTATAGGAAAATCCCCATGCTGTCAACACTTCGAGCGCTTCACATAGGCACGGGAACGTACTCCAGAGAAACAGAGCGCAGTCCTTAGCTGCCAGATTACCAACCGGAAGCGCCTTGATGTCTTCAATGCACATTGTCGGATAGTGGCTTTCCGCTGACCGTCCCTGTCCTTTCTTAGAATATGTCCGATAAGCCCATGGCGGATCTGCGTATATAACGCTGTATTTTTTATTTGGAAAAGGTATCATTCTTTCGTCCCAAGAGTAACCCGTGTTATCGGGTTGACAGGACTCCGGCTGAATACGTTTTATGTAAATCATCTTATTGGAGAGTTCTTCGGGCATAATATACCGTCCGTTGCTCAACTGAAATAACTCTTTGTCCTCGTATCCGACTTCATTGCTCATATCATCACTCCTTTTTTTTTGTAAACTAACAAATTTCAATTAACTAATCGTTTGTGAGTTCTTCGTAAAGTCTTTCTAATTCAGTCCATTCTTCATCGGTTGTGCCAAATACCTCAAAATATTCATACTGATAACATATATCTACTTCAAAATGTTCACCTGAAAAAATATTTATAGTTAAGTCCCC
>OJJV01000651.1_pt1 | contig 20059 bp, 21 predicted proteins | sample 1596391 | NCBI WGS metagenome assembly OJJV01 (sample SAMEA4350164, study PRJEB24818) | metagenome | biome: human; feature: gut; material: faeces | place: Denmark | collected 2013-09
ATTGGCGATATGTATTGTATTTGATGGCAGTTTTAGTAACGCCATGCTTCAATGCATATTCGACCATAGATCTGCGATATTTCATAAGTTGTGTTATACTGTTCATGCGAGATACTCCTTTGATAAAAGTTTCTTTTGACGAATTAACTATATCACAAGGATATCTCGCTTTTCATGTTTTCAATGTGTAACACATGTATTGTAATCCTACAATGCGAGCTATGACTGGCTGACGCAGATGATTTGTCCGGAGAGAGCTTCCAGCTGGCCCTTTTGGTGCGCGCAGTGGGGAAGGACCTGCGATTTTCCCGAAGCCTTCCTCTGGCAGTATACCGATCAGCTGGATATCGGAGGGTATCGGCTGGATGGGGATAGGATCTTGGGACTCGGGACTAGCCCGCAGGGCATATCGCCTGTTGATTTCGTTTGAAAATTTCGCTTGAATGAGAAATGGTGGTACGGCGCATAAAATATGGAAGCACCGCAGAGTATGGATGGTGGCGATGTCCGAAGATGGTGTTTCAGTCACCAGTCACTCGAGGTTCCTAGTCACCAGTCACTAGTCCCCAGTCACTTTTAATCCGTATTTCCTTACATTTTTCCTCTCACTCGCACACCACATCCCACAGATCCTTGAAGCGGATGATACCGTCTTCTGTGCGAAGTCTCCGATAGACGGGATCGACTTCGACGATGGTGGTATGGGTGCAGGCGTAGCCATTTCCTGTAAAATAGGTGATGGCGACGGTGTCGCCCTTCTCAAGCTCGAGCAGGGCGTCGTTCAGGGCGCGGGCGCGGTCTTCGGTGATCTCTCTTCGGGCGGATCGCCGGATCTGGGCGGCCGTCACTTGTTCGGCGTAGCCGCGCAAGCCATTGAACGGCATGAACTGCGCGGCTCTTTTTCTATCAGGCATGGTGACCTCCTATCAGTGTATTTCTGAGGCGCAGCGTCGCCTTGGGCATATAGTCGATCCCGCGAAGCATGGCATTTTTGCCATGCTTTTTTTTGATCTCGATCATGACCTTCTCGATGGCGCGCTCCTTCGCCTCGGCTTTGGCATCGCCAAAAAGGCTCGTCTCCTCATAGCCTTCGCCGGCGGGCGCGAGACGGCCCAGACTGAGGTTTAGTGAGCGGATGGGGATCTCCCGGCGGACTTTCGCCTCATAGAGCGCAGAGAACGCATGCTGAAGGCGGCTGGGGATGTCGGTCCAGCTGGGCAGGCGGCGGCTTCCGCCAGAGGAGGCGTGCTCTTCTCCTGCGTAGCCGATGCGAAGGCTGATCTCCCTTGTGACCAGCTCTTTTTCTAGAAGCTCTTGGATCAGAGTCTCTGCCATTTCATGGAGAAGGATGCGGGCGTCTTCGCTGGTGTAGTTCGTAAAGAGGATCTGTCCGGCAGAGATCGAGCGGGATCTCGGTGAATAGGTACGGATATCGGACAGCGTGCAGGGCTCACGGCCCCAGGCATGGTCGATGAGTGCGGCGGCATTTTTGCCAAAGAGGCGATAGAGCGTCGCCTCAGGGATGCGCGTGATGCCATATAGGTCGTAGACGCCGATCTTGGCAAGACGGCGCGCGGTGCCGCCTGCGATCTGCCAGATGTCGGTGATGGGACGGTGATGCCACATGATTTCCCGAAAGGCTGTCTCGTCCAAGACGCCGATGTGTGAGGGGGCATGCTTAGCAAGGATATCCATTGCGATCTTGGCGAGGAAGAGATTCGTCCCCACGCCGGCGGTCGCGCAGATGCCGGTCCTTTGGTAGACCTGATTCATGAGGGAGATCGCCATTTCCACAGGCGTCTTGGCATACATGGCAAGGTAGGGCGTGACATCCATGAAGCACTCATCGATGGAGTAGGGAAAGATGTCCTCCGGCGCGAGAAATTTCAGGTAGATCTTGTAAATCTCGGTAGAAATGTCCATGTAGTGCTGCATCCGCGGCGGTGCGATGAGGTAGGGGATACCGCGCGGGATCTCGAAGAGGCGGCAGCGATTCCGGACGCCGAGTGCTTTCAGCGCGGGGCTGACGGCGAGGCAGAGTGCGCCCATTCCCCGCGCCCGATCGGCAACGACCAGATTCGCCGTGAAGGGATCCAGCCCCCGGTCCACGCACTCGACAGAGGCGTAATAGCTCTTGAGGTCGATGCAGAGGTAGCTTTGATTCATTTCGTCCTCCTTCCTGCTATAAGGATACGCGATAATCTGTTCGCGGACTAGAGAACGCCAGATTAAGAATGGGGAGGGGCAAAAAAACTCACGAGCCGGGAAAGGCTCGTGAGTTTTTTGATCGGTGATGATAGCAGGTCCTTCTACCTTCTGCTCGCCCATTTCCATCCGTAGTACCCGATGACCGTATAGAGGATCACGATCGAGAGATGGCAGGCAAGGAAGAGAAAGAGTGTCACAGGCGGACGCGCCAGCGAGCGCACAGGAAGGAGCAAGAGACGGCTGCCCAGTGCATACAGGAAGGAACTGTACACACCCGCTGCCGCAAGGATAAGCGCTGCGGCATGGCTCAAAAAAGAGACTGGTGCGGTATTGGGGATGTGAATCGCCCGTTTCATCTTCGCCCAGATCCCCTGCCAGTGGATGCCGAGATGGAGTCCCATCACAAAGAGCATCAGAAAACCAAAGATGCGGTGCAGCCGATGCACCCAGAGCGGCGGGTGGATATTGAAGATCGGCATCGTGTGCGAAAAGGAGAGCCCCGTCAGCATGACGCCCAGGAAAAGGAAGAGCAGAAGCAGATCGATACCGGTCATGACGATGCGCTGCTTTGGCCAGCGCCCACGAAAGAGGGTACGGTACCACCTCGCATTCCAGATCGTGTGGAGAAGAAAGAGTGCGGTAAAGACAATGGCTAACATCTCGTGACCGAAATTGTGGACGTAGCGGTAGTCCAGCAGCAGAAGAAAAACAAAGAGCATCGAGGTATCGACAAGCATTCGTCTGTTCATGGCCTCCTCCTTTCAGCGATGAGTGACCACACGCTCCTTCATCCCCAGCATCATATGTGACGTCGCCTCGGCAGCGATCGTCCCGTCTTCTTTTGTGATCTTCGCGCTCATGACGATGAGATGCCCTTTCCGGCGGACCTCCTCGCAGGTGATGAGGACCGTCTCTCCGATCAGGATCGGCTGTCGGAAGCGGCTCTCCATCTTGCCTGTATAGGCGGGAATACCGCCCTTCAGGAAGAGATAATTACCCATCACCTCATCCATCAGTGTCATGATGAGGCCGCCATGCATGCGGTCATTGTAGCTCTGATGCTCGCGCGAAGGCGTGAAGAGGGAGAGGCATCCCTGCGGCAGTGAGAAGAAATGCAGGTGCAGACCGATGGGATTCTCCGTCCCGCAGGCAAAGCACATATTATACGTCGGATTTCTCGGCCATTCGACGAGCGTGATACCACGCCGTTCCTCTTCCCGGCGGAGCAGCGCTGTCTCTTTTTCATTCAGCGGAAATGGATGGTTCATGATAAAGACCTCCTTTATATGTATTATATTATAGCATTATCCCTGTGCCAAAAAACAGCTCCACATGCCCGAACATGTATTTCAGCTTCATCCGCATAAAGAGAACACCTATTCTGCTTATGCGGATTTCTTATGCCGTGATGCGACGCTTGTAGCCATCGAAGACGATTGGAAAGAGAATGGACGTTCTGCTATTCTGAATACATCCGGAAATACAAAAGAGAGCGCGCTCCGGAAAGAGAACGCACATGTTCGACGAAAAACAGAATCAGAAAGACATCTGCCGGGCACTCGCCTGGCAGCACGGGGACAAAGACGCCGCCGAAGCCCTGCTCAAGCAGTACCAGCCCCTCATCCGAAGCATCCGGCAGAACTTCTGCCAAGGCCTTTCCTACGAAGACCTCGAGCAGGAGCTCATCCTTCATTTTTTAGAACAGACCGCCTGCTACGACCCGAAGAAAAATCCGAGCTTTGCCGGCTACATCACGCCCCGTCTCAGATGGTATCGGATGAACCGCATCCGCAAGGAAATGACACGTGAAGACCACGAAGAGCTCACCCTGGAAGACCAGCCCGAGGGCACTTCCCTTGACGACTACGGCGAGGCGAAGGCCACGCTTGAAGAAGTCGCCCGCCTCGCCCGTCTCACAAAGAAGCAGAAGCCCGTCTTTTTCCTTTGGATGCAGGGGCTGACGCCCATGGAGATCTCCACCCGCACCGGCGACAGCCTCCCGTCCATCACAAGAAAGAAACAACGGATCCAAAGGCAGCTTTCCAAGTATGCCAAGGAGATCAGGGGATTGGTGGTTGGTGACTAGTCACTCGCAGCTCCTCATCCCTGCTTTCAAACTTTTAGCGGCGGCTTCGCCGCAAAAAAGGAAGCCAACCCCGCCTCGCTGCGCTCGGCAGCCCCTTCCAAGGGAAGGGGCTTGCGTGGATACACCCTCCTTCCTATGGAAGGAGGTTCCCCGAAGGGGCGGAGGTTGGATGGGGAAAGCGGTATCCCCGACAGAAAGCCTTCCCCTCGAGGGGAAGGTGGCGAGCGGAGCGAGCCGGATAGGGTTCTAGCGGTATGAAAGATAAGTGGGGAGATCGTCTCAAGTAGATGATATAGATGAAGCGGAGCGACGCTTCGCGTCGATCTTTTATAAAAGGGCGATGCCCGAAAGTAGCATTTAAGTCACTAGTCACTCGCAGCTCCTAACCTCTACCTTCAAACTTCCAGCGGTATGAAAAAAGCAAAGGGAGCCTATTTTCTGGAGAGAAAATGCTCCAGTTTCTTAGGTAGACCAAAATTTTTCGGGGGGGGGTAGTGCTGCATCTTTATCAGCAAGCGCTGCCTCGACGCATTTCGCCGCTTCGACTGCCTCCTGCAGAGCACGCAGATGATCCTTCAACTCCGCTATATGCGAGGCGATCATCCGGCGGCGCTCAGGCCGGCTCGCATCTCCCTGCTGCACCAGCCCGATGTAGCGGCTGATCACATTGACAGGCATATCGAGATTGCGAAGCAGCTGGATCAGACGGATCTTCTCCACATCCCGATCCGTGAAGATACGCATTCCATTCGGGCTCCGTTTCACGAAGACCAGAAGGCCCCGCTTGTCATAGAAGCGGATCGCTGTAGCCGGGATCCCTGTCATCTCTTCGATATCCTTGATCGTGTAATAATGTTCTGCCATGAGCATCTCTTCCTTTCGGTATAAGTGGTGATTCCATTATTTTAATCCATAGAGTAAAGAAGAAGTTAAGAGTATACTTTATAGAGGAGCAGGAGTTCCACGCAGGCAGCTCGCCCATTGATTGGGCTGACAGCTCCGTTCGTATGAGAAATGAGAAAAAGCATCATCTCGGATCCGTCATCCTGAGCGGAGTCAAACGTCGGATGGAAGACAATCGGAAAACGGAACGGTGAGAACTGAGCCGAAGGATCTATCCCGCTCACGAGTGGCTACGAAATACGCAAGACTCTGCGACTGAATCGGCATTTCCCTCATACCGGAAAGCAGCATTTCGATTCACGGTGCTTTCATAGTTCGATGGATGGATATTAAAGGACACATGCTGGTCATATGTTCTAAATGAGGAGAAGAAAAGAAGTCGATAAAATCAAAGGCTTTCAAAGATTGCTTTTCTTTCAAATTATTTTTTTCCCACTTATAGACTATTTCTATATGACTTATAGTCACTTCAAAAAATTCCCGATTTTACAGCAAATCTTTCGATGGTAGACCATGGTAGAAGGTATAGAACCTAGGGTAAAGCTCATCCTATTGAGTGCTTCGCCCATACGTGATACCCTAAGTCTAGCTTCAGGGCAAGCCCTTGACCGGAAGCTGATGGAAGAAAGAAGCATCTCGGACTACGCAGAGGAAACACGGTCACTCGAGCCGAAAAGAGATCCTTCGAAAATTCCTGATATAAAAAAGGGCAAAATTTTCAAAGGAGCGATTGACTATGAAAAAGATCCTCGCACTGGCTGCTGTAGCAGCACTCACCGCTGGCGTATCCGCTTACGCTGCAAATCCATTCTCCGATGTTACCGCTGATGACTGGGCTTATCAGGCAGTATCCGACCTGTCCGCTCAGGGCGTCGTAGAAGGCTATCCGGACGGCACCTTCAAAGGCGAAAGAAACATGACCCGTTACGAACTGGCTCAGATCGTAGCTCGCCTCATGGCTAAAGAAGACCAGCTGAACGCTGAACAGCAGGCAACCCTGGACAAGCTCGCTGGCGAATACGCTGACGAACTCGCAAACCTCGGCGTTCGCGTTTCCAATCTGGAAAAGAAAGTCGGCAACATCTACTGGTCCGGCGATGCTCGTATGCGTTATCAGGATAACAGTGTTAAAAATGCATCTGATACCTGGGATGGCCGTATGAGAATCAATGTAAAGGGTCAGGTAAATGACACCACTACCATCAATGGCCGCCTCACCTACAACATGAACTTCAAGGGCAACGACAAAAACAATGCTACTGCTACTGATGATAACAACGGCGTATACATGGATGTCCTCAATGCTAAGCACCAGTTCGGCGACTTCGCTGTAACCCTGGGCCGCTATGCTAACAGCTTCGGCAATGAATACTCTTGGCGTTTTGGTGATTCCCACGACTTCGACGGCGCTGAACTGTCCTATGCAAAGAATGCTTTCAATGCAAAAGTAGGCTTTGGCCAGTTTGATACCAACTATGGCGTAAATAAAAATGGCGAGAAAGATGTAATTGATGATAAAGATGCATTCTATGCAAAAGCTGGATACAACTTCGGCTTCGCTAAACTCGGTGCTGACTACATCAAATTCCAGAACAACGAAGTTCTGAATGATGAATTGTACGGCATTGATCTGTATGTACCGGTTGGCGACTTCCGTGTACAGGGTGAATATGTAAAGAACACCACCACCACTGAAAAATATGATGACGCTTGGAACGTAGGTCTTGGCTACGGCAAAGCTGACTGGAAGAAACCAGGCACTTGGGCTCTGGATGTATTCTACAACGAAATCGGCAATGGCACCTACTTCGGCGGCACTGGCCTCGGCACTGATATGCTGAAAAACCTGAAAACCGGCGAACAGATTAAATTCTGGAACGTAGGCGCAGACGTAACTCTCCAGAAGAACGTACAGCTCCATGCTGAATATGCATTCGGCGCTGATCTGGAAAAGGCTGCTGATCCGGATGATGCATGGACTGTTTCCCTGAACTACAAATTCTAATTTGTGCGTTCTCGCAAACGAACCTGAATCAAAAAAAGGAAATCCCTTACGGGATTTCCTTTTTATTTTATATATCATATAATAAAGGCAGAGAGGAGGCGGTGCGTGATGGATATCGACGATATATATCTGGCAGGGAAGAACGCAGCCTATGACAGTGCTGCCAAGAAGCTTCTGGCCAGCCGGAAGATATTGGGAAACGCTGATTCAATCGCAGAATCAGATTTCATATGGATTTTTATACATAGTGTCGTCGACATTCTCCTTAAATAGCTCGCTATTCGCGTCGAATGTCTCCTCGCTCTGTATAAAAAACCAAGAATGAAATCTGATAACGATTGAATCAGTGTTTCCCTTGTCATGGATTTTGAAATACTGCGTCGAAGAGTTCAAAGAGAGCGAGATCGCAGACATCCGTGACCGCTACATCATAGGGACACCGGAAGTGGCTCTGACGCCTGTCCTTCCGGATCAGACGAATGCGGTGAGCCATATCCGTGGTGAAAGCACAGAGGATGCCACGCTGACGGAGGGGAGAGTCACTTTTGACATTCGCTTTCGCGCTGTGACGCCGGAGGAAGATCCGCTGGAGCTGATCATCAATGTGGAAGCGCAGAGAAGTTCACACCTGACATATCCCTTGATGAAGCGCGCCGTGTACTATTGCAGTCGTCTGATTTCGTCACAATACACTGTGGACTTCGAGAAAGCGCATTACGAAGGCGTCAAGAAGGTCTATAGTATCTGGCTTTGTATGGATACGCCCGATGGGGCAAGTGGTATCACACGATATCGGCTGACGGAAAATCAGGAGTATGGGGCTTACAGAGAGGACAGACGCAATTATGATCTATTGCAGGTCGTCATGGTCTACATCGGGCAGGGGAAACGAGAACTGGGTAACCGCCTGCTGAATTTACTGGAAGAAATTTTCAAATCAAAAGACAGTGCCAAAGACAAGCGGGAACGATTGCAAAAGGAATATCAGATTGATTTGAATGAAGACGAAGAAGGGATGGTGGATACCATGTGCAATTTGAGTGTAGGTATATTTGAAAGGGCTTGGAATCAAGGGGTTGCGGCAGGGATGACGAAGGGCCTTGAGCAGGGTCTTGAGCAGGGCCTTGAGCAGGGTCTTGAGCAGGGCCTTGAGAAGGGTCTTGAGAAGGGTCTTGAGAAGGGCCGCGAAGAAGGCCGTAAGGAACTGACCCGAGCATTTGTCATGCAGCTTTTGGAGATGCATATGCCGCTGTCCTTTATCCTGCAGGCCACGAAATGCAATGAGAAAGAAATCCGGGATATTGCGGAAGAAGAAGGACTTACCGTAGATCCATCGTGATGAAAACGGAGAGCTTGCGAGAGCCGTCTGTTTTCAGGAAAGCGCAGAGGAAGGAAACGCTGATTTTATCGAAGGACGATTGTATCGGCGTTTCCCTAGCTGCTTTCAAAAAATCAAAAAAGCCCTTGCAAAGGATCACCCCCTTATGCTACAATACTAAAAGCGCTGGGATGGCCCGGCTTTTTTAAGTGCGAATTTTCTACTTGCACAGACAGCGTGATTTGTGATATACTTATCAAGCATGTTAATTGGCCGTCGGCCGAAGAAAGATGGAATGAGGTGTAAATAATGCGTGAAGGAATTACTCTTGCATGCACAGAATGCAAGCGCCGCAATTATCGTACGAACAAGAACAAAAAGACCACTACCGAACGTGTAGAACTGATGAAATACTGCAAATGGTGCCATAAACACACCCTTCATAAAGAAACCAAATAATTTTTTCTGATTGAACTGGGGTGCGAGCATGGCCAAGGCGAAGCGTAAAACAACAGCTACTAGAACGGAAAAAGCACAGGAAGCAAGCAGCGCATGGAGCCGTTTCTTCAAGGAAACAAAGATGGAAATGAAAAAAGTCATCTGGCCGACAAAGAACCAGATGCTGAACTATACCATCGCGACCATCGTGTCTGTCATCCTCGTGTCTTTCCTGATCGTGGCAGTAGACTTCGTATTCGCTGGTCTCTCCAAGTTATTAGTCACTGCGGTAGGCTGAGAGGAGGAGAGCTATGTCTGATATCGAAGCTGAAAACAAAAACTTAAAAGAAGAACAGAGCGAAGTCAGTGCACCGACCGAGATCGGCGCTCCGAGCGTTGGCTCCAAAGATATCCGCTGGTATGTCATCCATACCTACTCCGGCTATGAAAATAAAGTCAAGGATACCCTGACCCGCAAGGTTCATTCCATGGGCATGGATGATACGATCCTCGAGATCCTGCTCCCTCTTCAGGATGAAGAAGAAGAAAAAGATGGGAAGACAAGAGTGGTTGCTCACAAAGTGTTCCCCGGCTACCTTCTGATCAAGATGGAAGTCAATGACAGAAGCTGGTATGTCGTCAGAAATACCCCTGGCGTCACCGGATTCGTCGGGACGACCACGAAGCCGATCCCGCTTTCTGACGAAGAAGCAGACCGCATCATTCATGGCATGAATACAAAGAAAGCAGCAGCCGTCGACGTCAAAGCCGGCGATCGTGTCCGTATCACCAAGGGTGTATTCGAAGACCGCACTGCTGTCGTACTCGAAGTCGCTGAAGACAAGACCAAGATCAAGGCTGATATCAGCAATTTCGGAACCACCACTACGATTGAACTGGAAGCCGGTTCTTTTGAACCACTTCCGTGATTCAATATACAGTGGGACTGCCTCGAACTAGGCTCGTCCCACGGTGGGAGGGCCCGTTACAGCCCGTAAGTACCACATTCCAACAAGGACAAGGAGGTGTAACATTATGGCAAAGAAAATCTCTAAAGTTGTTAAACTGCAGGTCGCAGCTGGCAAAGCTACCCCAGCACCGCCAGTAGGCCCGGCCCTCGGCCAGGCAGGCGTCAACATCATGGCCTTCGTTAAAGATTTCAACGATCGCACTGCAAAGCAGGTAGGCCTGATCATCCCTGTAGAAATTACCGTTTTTGAAGATAGAAGCTTTACATTTATTTGTAAAACTCCGCCGGCAGCTGTTCTTCTGAAGAAAGCAGCCGGACTCGAAAAGGCTTCTGGTGAACCGAACAAGAACAAAGTCGGCAAAGTCACCAAAGCACAGGTCAAGGAAATCGCTGAAACAAAGATGCCAGACCTGAACGCTAACACTGTAGAAGCAGCTATGCGCCTGATCGAAGGCACAGCTCGTTCTATGGGCATCGAAGTTGTAGACTAAGACTGACCCATTCGTGGCAGGGTAGAACCCCAAAGACCACATAGGAGGAAACAATGGCAAAACTGACAAAGAAACAGAAAGCCGCAGCAGCCATCGTTGACAGTCATAAGCTCTATGACATCGACGAAGCTGTAAAGCTTGTGAAAGAAGCAGCATCCGCAAAGTTCGATGAAACTGTAGAAGTTGCTTTCAACCTGAATATCAACCCGAAATACGCTGATCAGCAGCTACGCGGCGCTACCGTACTTCCTGCAGGCACCGGCAAATCCAAGAAGGTTCTCGTATTTGCTAAAGACCACAAGGAAGACGAAGCAAAAGCAGCAGGCGCTGACTACGTAGGCGGAAAAGAACTGGCCGACAAGATCATGCAGGGCTGGATGGACTTTGACGTCGTAGTAGCTACACCGGACATGATGGCTGTCGTAGGTCGTCTGGGCCGTGTACTCGGACCGAAAGGCCTCATGCCAAACCCGAAGGTTGGCACCGTCACCATGGATGTGACCAAGGCTGTCAACGAAATCAAAGGCGGCAAGGTACAGTATCGTACAGATAAAGCCGGCAACGTCCAGGTCATCATCGGCAAAGTATCCTTTGACGAAGACAAACTGAAACAGAACCTGCTCGCTATCTACAATACCATCCTCAAAGCTCGTCCTTCCACTGTAAAGGGCGTCTACATGAAGAGCCTCACCATCAGCTCCACCATGGGTCGCGGCATCCACCTCGACCTCACCAAAGTGGTAGCAGCAAAAGCATAATTTTACCTATTTACACTTAGCTTAAGACCGGCGGTAAGACATTTTAAAGGGCGTAGCCCGCCTCCCGAGGCTGAGTACTGCAAAGCCAGTACACGACCTCGCGGAATGCGAGGTCGTTTTAGCTAACGTGATAAATAATAAAATCCCATAGCAGAGGAGGTGTACTATGAGCGAAGAAAAGTATGAAGTTAGAATTCGTCCGGAAAAGGAAGCCATCGTTGCAGAAATGAAAGAAAAGCTGGCTTCCCAGGGCGTAGTTCTGGTATCCTTCAACAAACTGGACGTAAAGAATGCGACACTTCTCCGTCGTAAATTCCTTGCACACGGTGTTGAATACAAGGTTATCAAAAACACACTGACCCGCATCGCAGCTGACGAACTCGGTCTGGAAGGTCTTGATGATCTGCTCGCTGGCCCGAATGGTCTTGCAACCTGCAAAGACGATCCGGTCGCACCGGCAGCAGCTCTGAAAGAATTCTTCAAAGAAACCAAGAGCGAAGCTATCGTTGTCAAAGCTGGCGTCCTCGACGGCAAAGTCATCGACGCAAAAGCTGTTCAGGCACTGGCAGACCTGCCGTCCAAAGAACAGCTGCTGGGTATGGTCGCAGCGACCCTGCTGGCTCCGATCACCGGACTGGCACGTGCCCTCAACGGCAATATCCAGAACCTCGCATATGCTCTCGAAGCACTGCGTAAACAGAAAGAATCTGCGTAAGATCTACGCATAAAACTATTCCATGGAGGAAACAAAAATGACTAACGAAGAAATCCTTAATGCCATTGCAGAAATGTCTGTACTCGAACTGTCCGAACTCGTAAAAGCTATCGAAGATAAATTCGGCGTATCCGCAGCAGCTCCTGTAGCTGTAGCAGCAGCAGCAGCTCCGGCAGCAGCAGCTGAAGAAGAAAAATCTGAATTCGACGTTATCCTCAAAGACGTTGGCGCTCAGAAGATCCAGGTCATCAAAGCCGTTCGTGAAATCACCGGCCTCGGCCTGAAAGACGCTAAAGCACTCGTTGACGGCGCTCCGAAAGAAGTAAAGACCGGCGTTGCTAAAGCTGAAGCTGAAGAAATGAAGAAGAAACTCGAAGCAGCTGGCGCTACCGTAGAAATGAAATAATTGCGGCTAAGCTAAAAGCCCCTGAAGATCGGACTCCGTGTGGAGTCCGATCTTTTTTGTTTTCTGAAAACAGCCCGTGAAAATGGGAATGTCTTCTGCGTCCAAGCCTTGCAATGAAAATGCGTGCATGAATGGGCGCGGGGCGTTACAATACATAGATAGGAAAGGTATGCGCAGATGGATGGAGCGTTTCCTTCATTCCCTGAGATGTCAGAGGCGCTTTCGAAGGAGAAGATGTATGGATAAGCAAGGATTTTCGGTCAGTGAGGTCAATCAGTACCTGAAGCAGCTGCTGGAATCGCAGAGCGATCTGCATCATATTCCGGTGCTGGGAGAGGTATCGAATTTCAAGCGGTATGCATCGGGGCATTGCTATTTCACGCTGAAGGATGAGAAGTCGGCGCTGAAGTGCGTCATGTTCAAGAGCAGTGCGGTTCGGCTGTCTTTCAACCCGCAGAATGGGGAGAAGGTCGTGGCTCTCGGCTCGATCTCGGTCTATGAAAGGGACGGGGTGTACCAGCTCTATGTGAGTGCGATGCGTCGGCAGGGGGTCGGGGATCTGATGCAGGCGTATGAGGCGCTGAAGGAGAAGCTCACGAAGGAAGGGCTTTTTGATGACTCTCGGAAGAAGCCGCTGCCTCGTCTGCCGCGGGCGATCGGGATCATCACGTCGCCTTCAGGGGCGGCGGTGCATGATATCATCACGGTGTCGCGGCGGCGGAACAAGGGCGTGAAGCTCATCCTGTATCCGGTGTCCGTGCAGGGGGAGGAGGCTGCAGGGGAGATCGTGCATGCGATTGATTTCTTTCAGCGAAATCACTTGGCAGATCTTCTGATCGTTGGGCGCGGCGGCGGCTCGATCGAGGATCTGTGGGCCTTCAATGAGGAGCCGGTGGTGCGCGCCATCGCGGCATCGAAGATTCCGATCATCAGTGCTGTGGGGCATGAGACGGATTTCACATTGTCGGACTTTGCGGCAGATGCGCGGGCGGCGACGCCTTCGCAGGCTGCGGAGTTTGCGGTCATCGATGTAGCGGCGTATAGAAATGGCATCGCCTTTTATTTGGACAAGGCGGCAAAGCTTCTGGAAAAAAAGATCCATGAGAATGCACAGCTGGCAGACAGTCTGCAGCAGGAGCTCGCGCAGGCGATGGAGGCAGAGCTGGATGCGAAGAAGCATAGGCTCTCGCTCATGGCGGCGAAGCTCTCGGCGCTGAGCCCGCTGACGGTACTTTCCCGCGGGTACACCATCACGACCGCGGCGGGGCATAGAGCCGTGCAATGCGTATCGGATGTATCAGCGGGAGACACGATCAGGACGACAGTGGCGGATGGGACGATCTCCTCCGTCGTATCAGGGATAGAAAAGGAAAGGGTGTAGATCATGGAAACGGAGAAAATGTCATTCGAAGAGGGGCTGCAGAGCTTGAAGGAGCAGATCGCCATGCTGGAAAAGGGAAATCTTCCGCTGGATGAGGCACTGAAGGTTTTCCGCGATGCCGTCGACGTCGGACGTTTCTGTAATAAAAAGCTGGAGATGGCAGAGACGGAAGTGCAGAAGATCGTGGAGGATGCCAATGGCTTCACGCTCGAGGATTTCGAGGAGAAATAGAGAGACTATGGGGATACATCTTTACCCGGAGTGAGGAAAACACAAGGCTGCGATATGGGGATACCGCTTTTCTCGACACAAAGCCTTCCCCGCGTGGGGAAGGTGCCCCGAAGGGGCGGAGGTTGGATGGGGAAAGCGCTATCCCCGACACAAAGCCTTCCCCCGCGTGGGGAAGGTGGCGAGCGGAGCGAGCCGGATAGGGTTCTAGCGGCATGAAAGACAAGTGGGAAAGATCGTCTCAAGTACGCCGTTTGCGAGAGCACCCTATCCACCGCTGCGCGGTCCCCCTTCCCCAATGGGGAAGGGGGCGAAACGAGGATAGCGCTATCCTCGCATTGTCAGAGCAAATACACGCATATGTGGAAAAACAATACCGACGGACACAGCCTTCCCCGAGTGGGTAATGCTATTAAGTTAAGCGGCAGAACGTTCTTGGCTCCCCATCGGGGGAGCTCCCCGAAGGGGTTGTGCAAGCGAACTGGATTTTTAGGAGTGAAGCGACGCGAAAATCCAGTGAGACGCCATTTCGAACGAAGTGAGATGAGGGGGCTACGTAGCGGTATTGCATGAAAGTGTTGGAATATCGATAGCATCGGACTATTCAACATAGCACGCTATACCGCTAGCATGCCCCTATTGCCTTCGGCACTTCCCCCGAAGGGGGAAGCAAGACATTACGTAGCTAACGATTTCCTTAACTTAATAGCATTACCACAAGGGGGAAGGCAAAGAGGAGGCGGCTTCGCCGCCAAAAAAAGAAAGCCAACCCCGCCTCGCTGCGCTCGGCAGCCCCCTTCCAAGGGAAGGGGCTCGCGTGGATACTCCCTCCTTCCTATGGAAGGAGGTGCCCCGAAGGGGCGGAGGTTGGATGGGGAAAGCGGTATGAAAAAGAGCGGGGGAGATCGTCTCAAGTGCGCCATTTGCGAAAGCACCCGAGCACCGCTATTCCTGACACAAACCCTTCCCCTAGAGAAGGCTGACGATACGAGGATCGCATCAGCTCATAAGGCCTTCAGGCATTGCGCCCCCATATATTCGCGGCGAAGCCGCCACCTTCATTCCCCTGCCTTATTTGAGCAGAGCTTTCATTGGTCATCCAGGGACAGCACGCCCTATGAGCTATCCCTCGAACCCATTTTCAGATATAAAGGAGAAAAATCTATGCGTATAGCTATTTCCGCGCCGATCAAGAAGGATTTCCAGAAAGAAGCCGAAGCGCTCTTTCCGGACTGCCAGCTTCTTTGGATGGAAGATCTGCCCGAAGAGGAGAGGGATAGCGCCATTCGCACCGCCGATGTCGTACTCACGCACAATATCGTGGGTGACCTCACCAAAGAAGAGCAGCAGCTGCTGGGTCATCCGCGTATGGTACAGACGACGCAGACGGGTGTCGACCATCTGTCTATGGCAGAGCTTCCTTCAGACATGAAGCTCTACTGCAATGCCGGCGGCTGGGCGCGCGGCATCGCGGAGTCGACGGTGGGGATGATCATCGCGCTGAACCGCTGCCTGAGAGAGCAGCTCCGTGACTTGCAGCAGGGCGAATTTCATATCCTTGGCTACCACCAGAAGAGCCTCGCCGAGCAGACCGTGCTGATTGCGGGCTTTGGCGGGATCGGGGAAGCTGTGGCTCGCGCCCTCCATCCCTTCGGCTGCCGCCTCGAAGCGGTGTCCAGGCATCAGCCGCAATCGCCCTTGCTTCAGGCGGCCTATACGATGAAGGACTTCGATCACGCGCTCGCTGCGGCAGATGTGCTGGTGCTCGCACTCCCTCACTCAAAGGAGACTGACCGGCTCATCGATGCGCGCCGTTTGTCCCTGATGAAGAAGGACGCCATGATCGTCGACGTGTCCCGTGCGGGTCTGATTGACCATGAGGCACTGCTCGACCATGTCAGAGAACATCCGGATTTCCACGTCGCGATGGATGTCTGGTGGGGCGAGCATGACCGGTATCCGAAAGACGGCGACCCGATCCTCCGCTATCCGAATGTGATCGGCAGCGCGCACAATGCAGAGATGAACAGCCGCTGCCATGAAGAAGCGATCCGAAATTCACTCCTCAATATCCGTGCTTTCCTCGATGGCAGGCCGGTCAAAGGCTATATCCGCAAAGAGGAATACCTCTGGCAGGGCGGTCTTGCCCTCGGCGGCGATGCGGAAGGACATTAGACAATGAATGCAGCGGATTTCCGCCGGAAAATGCATGCCGATCAAAGAGGCGCAGGATGCTTCCTGCGCCTCTTTGGCTTGCCCTCGTAAGGGCAATGCTGGTTGTGGATGATGGCACAAGGATAACACCGCTTTCCCTGCATGGGAAAGGCAAAGAGGAGGCGGCTTCGCCGCCCCAAAAGGAAGCCAACCCCGCCTCGCTGTGCTTGGCAGCCCCTTCCAAGGGAAGGGGCTCGTGTGGATACTCCCTCCTTCCTATGGAAGGAGGTGCCCCGAAGGGGCGGAGGTTGGATGGAGGAAGCGGTATCCCCGACACAAAGTCTTCCCTGCGTGGGGAAGGTGGCGAGCGGAGCGAGCCGGATAGGGTTCTAGCGGTATGAAAGAGAGCGGGGAAGATCGTCTCAAGCAGGCCATTAACTAAAGCTCCCGAGCGCCGCTGCGCGGTCCCCTTTCCCCGATGGGGAAGGCAAAGAGGAGGCGGCTTCGCCGCCCAAAAAGGAAGCCAACCCCGCCTCGCTGCGCTCGGCAGCCCCTTCCAAGGGAAGGGGCTCGCGTGGACACTCCCTCCTTCCTATGGAAGGAGGTGCCCCGAAGGGGCGGAGGTTGGATGGGGAAAGCGGTATCCCCGATGGACAAAGCCTTCCCCGCGTGGGGAAGGCTTACGATACGAGAATGCCGCTTTCCCCATATTGTCATTTCGAGCGAAAGCGAGAAATCTTTTTCGTTTGCGGTCAGGCAAAGGATGTGAGGATAGCGGCGAGCGGGAAGCACCGTGCTCCCAGCGAATCGGAAGGACGGTGTTTCATGCAGACAGCATTACGAAAGAAAACGGAAACGGGAAACGAAAAAGATCCCTCGGCTGCGCTCGGGATGACGAAACGAGGAAACGCCTCTTTCCATTCCTTTTCAACCTGTTGCGGAAGCCAACCCCGCCTCGCTGCGCTCGGCGGCCCCTTCCAAGGGAAGGGGCTTGCTTGGACGCTCCCTCCTTCCTATGGAAGGAGGTGCTCCGAAGGGGCGGAGATTGGATGGGGAAAGCGGTATCCCCGACACAAAGCCTTCCCCGCGGGAGACGGGGCGCGGTATCCATTTCTCATTCACAAATTTCCATCTATCCATGATATAATAAAGTGTATTATGGAGGAATTATATATGAACGAAGCTACACAGAAAAACTCAACTCTCACTCTGCCGCTCGCAGCAATGAGAGATATTGCTATTTATCCAAAAATGACGGTCAGTGTCGACATTGGCCGTGATGCATCCGTCGCTGCCGTACGTCTTGCGATGCGCCGTGACCGCTACCTTGTTTGCGTGATGCAGAAGGATGGGAAGAAAGAAGACATCGACCTTTCGAACCTGTACGAATACGGCACGGTGGTGAAAGTGAACCAGATGCTTCAGCTGCCCGGCGGTCTCGTTCGCATTCTGGTGGAAGGTGTCTCCCGTGTGCATGTGGTGCATGCGGAGATGAAAGAGACCTGCATCTCTGCAGAAGTAGACGATGCAGAGGAATACACCGAAGATCCCCTCAAGGCCGAGGCGTATCGTCGTCTGCTCATCAAGAATTTCTTTGAGTGGATGAGAAATACAGGTAAGGGGATGCAGGAAGACCAGATGAACCAGCTGAAACAGATCGATGATCCCGGCGAGACCGCTGATTTCATCTCCTCGCAGCTCCTGCTGGCGCCGAAGAAGCGGCAGGAGATCCTAGAGACATTAGGCGTCATCGAACGACTGAAGATCGTCAGCGAGTGTGTGGATCGTGAAGTCGCCATCGGCGAGCTGGAAAGTGACATCAATCAGGAAGTCAGAAAGCGGATGGACAAGGAGCAGCAGGACTATTTCCTGCGCACGAAAGTGAAGACCATCCAAGACCGCTTGGGCGACACCGTAAGTCAGCAGAAGGAAGCGGAAGAATACCGTGAGAAGCTGAAAGCCTCTGCCATCCCCGAAGAAGAGAAGGAAAAGCTCGAGAAGGAGATCGACCACCTCGCCTCGATGCCGCCGATGATGGCGGAGACTGCCGTCGCCAGGAACTATCTGGACTGGGTCTTTGACCTGCCATGGGGTAAGGAAAGCGAAGACATCCTCGACCTTTCGCATGCGAAAGAGATCCTTGACGAAGACCATTACGGCCTGACCAAGATCAAAGAACGCATCCTCGAATACCTCGCCGTCCGTGTACTCGCTCCCGATGCCAAAGCACCGATCATCTGCTTTGTAGGGCCGCCAGGTGTCGGCAAGACATCACTCGCACAGTCCATCGCACGCTCCATGGGCAGGAAATTTGCCCGCATCGCCTTAGGCGGCGTCCATGATGAAGCGGAGATCCGCGGACATCGCCGCACCTACATCGCAGCGATGCCCGGACGATTCATCGAAGCCATCAACCAGGCGCAGACGAAGAATCCACTCATTCTCCTCGACGAGATCGACAAAGTCTCCTCTGACTTCCGCGGCGACCCTGCCTCGGCCCTCTTAGAAGCTCTCGATTCCGAGCAGAACAAAGCCTTCCACGACAACTACATCGACATTCCTTTCGACTTCTCGAAAGTCTTCTTCCTTGCGACAGCGAACTCCGTCGCCACTATTCCACCGGCTCTCTTAGACCGCATGGAACTCATCGAGCTCTCCGGCTACACCGAAGAAGAAAAGCTGGAGATCGCAAAGAAATACCTCGTACCTCGCCAGAGAGAAAGAAACGGCCTCAAAGCGAAAGACATCAATTTCACTCCGGCCCTTCTCCGCCGCGTCATCCGGAGCTATACCAGAGAAGCCGGCGTCCGCAATCTTGAACGCACCATCGGCGCTCTCTGCCGCAAAGTCGGTAAAAAAATCGTTCTCGCCGATGACAGCCTGCCGACACTGACCGCCAAGACCATAGAAAAATATCTTGGCCCCGTGAAATACATGCCCATGTCCGAAGAACACAGCGATATGGTCGGCCGCGTGAACGGTCTCGCATGGACCGCCGTCGGCGGCGAAGTCCTCGACACCGAAGCCGTCACCATCAAAGGCAAGGGTCACCTCATCTTGACCGGACAGCTCGGTGACGTCATGAAAGAATCTGCCGAGACCGCCTATACCTACATCCGAAGCCGCGCCAAAGCGCTCGGGCTCGCCGAAGACTTCTATGAGACACTCGACACCCACATCCATCTTCCAGAAGGCGCCGTACCGAAAGACGGCCCATCCGCCGGTATCACCATGGCCACCGCACTCGCCAGTGCCTACACCGGACGCAAAGTCAGAGGCGATACCGCTATGACCGGAGAGATCACACTCACCGGCGAAGTCCTCCCCATCGGCGGACTCAAAGAGAAGGTGCTTGCTGCCAGCCAGTTCGGGATCAAACAGATCCTCCTCCCGGAAAAGAACAAACGTGACCTCGATGAGATTCCCAAATCCGTCCGCGATCAGCTCCACTTCGTCTGCGTCAAAAACGTCGATGAAGTCCTTGAACATGCGCTGGTGAAATAGGGATTGAGATTCCTGGGCTTTTGTACGCAGCACCATCCTTACATGAAATCATAGCAACGACGAACAAAGCTTTCCCCGCGTGGGGAAGGTGGCGAGCGGAGCGAGCCGGATAGGGTGCTAGCGGTATGAAAGAGAGCGGGGGAGATCGTCTCAAGTACGCCGTTTGCGAGAGCACCCTATCCACCGCTGGCGCGGTCCCCCTTCCCCAATGGGGAAGGCTGCGATACGAGGATACAGCTTCTCGACACAACGCCTTCCCCGATAGGGAAGGCAAAGAGGAGGCGGCTTCGCCGCAAAAAAGGAAGCCAACCCCGCCTCGCTGCGCTCGGCAGCCCCTTCCAAGGGAAGGGGCTCGCGTGGACACTCCTGAAGTGGTAAACTAAAATTGGACACAGAGGGGGTAATCTTTAGACATACAGTGTACACTGCATAGGCAGTGCAAAATAAGCACCGGACAGAGTGTCCCCCCTTACTGGACAGGAGGTTTGCCATGA
>OJJV01000652.1_pt1 | contig 20027 bp, 17 predicted proteins | sample 1596391 | NCBI WGS metagenome assembly OJJV01 (sample SAMEA4350164, study PRJEB24818) | metagenome | biome: human; feature: gut; material: faeces | place: Denmark | collected 2013-09
CTTTATTTCTTTTTTAGTTATATCATCTAGTTCATTAAAATATATTCCTTTAATTGGTTTATTACCAGATATAAATTCAACTAAATTAATAAATTCTTTAATCATTTTTTCTTTGGCTTTTTTACCATCTACATTATTAATTTTTTCTTGAATATTATTATATTCTTTTTTTACTTCTTTATTTATTTTTTCTTTTTTGGTAGATTTCTTACTATATTTTACTTTTTTTATACTTTTAATTTCTTTAGAATTTGTACTAGTTGGTGTTTCTAAAGAATTATCATTATATGTTATTTCACTTTCAATAGATTGTTCTTCCTTATTTGTACAAGCTGTTAACGATAAAGCTTCAAGAGATGCCATATAAAGTAATAGATATTTTTTTAATTTATTTCGATTCATTTTTTATCATCCTTTCTCTTTTTGAAAATTCACATCCGCAATAATCTTGACGATATAAATTATATTTATGTGAAAGTTCTATTGATCTTTTATAACCATTTTTCTTTTTAAAATCAGAAAATAAATAATTAATACCATATAGATTGCTTAATTTTTTTCCTATTTCATTTAATTTATCTGCTTTTTTATAAGGACTAACAGATAAAGTTGTAGTAAAATAATCAAAGTCTTTTTCTTTAGCGCATTTAGCTGTTTCTTCTAATCTTAAAAAATAACACTTAATACACCTTGCTCCACCTTCTTTAAGATCTTCTAAACCTTTAGAAATCTCTAAAAATCTTTCAGGTTCATAATTTCCTTCGATAAATTTTATGTCATTTTTTACTTTAAGTTCACTAATTAATCTTTTTTGTTCATTAACCCTTTTTTGATATTCATCTTTATTTGTAATATTAGGATTATAATAAAAAATAGTGATTTTAAAATAATTTGACAAATATTCTAAGACATAACTACTACAAGGTGCACAACAACTATGAAGTAATAATGTTGGCGTATAATCTAGACTATTAATTAATTCATCTAATTTTTTTTGATAATTAATCATAATATCACCTCATTTGCAATTATTATAAAAGAAAAAAGATTATTTTGCAATCTTTTTTAATTTTTCGTTATATTGTTTTATCTTTATTTCTAAATCTGGGAATGATTTTGTTAATCTTCGATAAAGAGCTGATTTAGATTCAATAGCCGCTTTCACACGTTTTTTAATTTCTTCTGTACTGTCTTTTCTTACAGTTGAAGCAATATTCTTAAATTCAAAAATGATTTTAAAAGAAATACAAAAGTCAATTATAAATAAGAATAACAAAATAAACGTAATAACATTTAAAACTGGCTCAGAAATAGACATTAATATTTTCATAATAAATGGATTAGCTATGTAAAAAAGAATAATTCCACCTAAACCAAATAAAACTAAATTACCTAAGCAAATTCTTCCATTTAAATTAAATTTATTTGAAGAATAATCCCACCATCTAGCCTTAAATAATTTTTCCATTATGTAACTTGTTAAGTATTCCAAGATACCACAAATCAAAAAACTCATACAAAACAATATAAATGGATCATACACATATTTATTTAGAAAAATAAGCATTAATAAGGCACCTACTCCATATACAGGACAATATGGTCCGATTAAAAAGCCTCTATTTACTATTTTTTTATTTAATATTGCTACATCAATCATTTCAATTATCCAACCGACAACTGAGTAAATTATAAAAAGCAAAAAGTATATTTTTAAATCATACATAAATTACTACTCCATTTCTTCAAGAAATAATTTTTCTACATTTTTTTTAGGTAATAATATCTTAACATTTCTTACCATTTTTATTTCAAAGATATTTTTATCAGTTACAAGTTCTTCACCATCAATACTCCAACCTTTTTCTGGTGGGGTATTAAATTCTATTTTTAAATTATTTATTTTATAAAATTTAAAGCCTGGCAATTTTGTTATATCATATTTTGTTAAGTAATATAGGTTTTTTAAAATATCTTTTTTCTTACTTATTTTACAAAATAGTACTTCAAAACAATTATCATCTAGTTTTACATCTTTATAAAAGTTATTAATACCTGCTATTCTATTAGCATTTGAAATAAGCATAAATGATACTTTATCACTATATTTTTCGCCATCAATATAATAATTTATATCGTAAATAGGAATATCTTCTATTCCTTCTTTTATTCCTTCAATTAAATAAGCTAAATAACCATATTTTTTCTTTAGATGTCTTGGTGTTTCGTAAGAAATGTTAACAAATTTTCCAAAACCCGCGACATATACAAATGGTTGATTATTTATTGTACAAATATCTATATCTTTAACAACACCATTTAGTAATAATTTTAAATTTTTAAAGATGTTTTTTTCATATCCAAACATTGCACCAATGTCATTGGCTGTTCCCATTGGAATATGAGCTAAAACAAGTCTTTCTTTACGTCTTAGATTACCTGTCATAGATTCATTAAAGGTTCCATCGCCACCAATTGATATAACTAAGTCTACAATTTCTAAATTTGTCACAATTTCTTTAGCTTGTCCTTTATATTCGGTTTTTATAAAATTAACATCATAATTATATTCCTTCAAAATATTAGTAAATTCTTCTGTAAAATCGTGTTTTACTGCTTTACCACTATTAGGGTTATATATAACTACACATTTTTTCATAGCTCACCTTCTTATAAGAATATTATACATTATTTAAAGATATTTTAAAATAGAAAAAAGGATTACTAATCCTCTTTTTCTATATCTTCTTCAATTCGAATTAGTTCATTGTATTTGCAAATTCGATCCATTCTTGACATTGATCCTGTTTTAATTTGACCTAAATCAAGACCTACAGCAAAATCAGCTATAAAACTATCATCTGTTTCACCACTACGATGTGAAATAATTGTTTTATAATTATTATTTTTAGCAAGATCGATTGTTTCTAACATTTCTGTTACTGTTCCAATTTGGTTTGCTTTAAGTAAAATAGCATTTGCAATTCCCATTTCAATTCCGTTTGCAAAGATGTTTTTGTTTGTTACAAACAAATCATCACCAACTAGTTGAATTCTGTCTCCTAGACGATCTGTTAAAATTTTAAATCCTTCATAATCAGTTTCATTCAATCCATCTTCAATTGAAATGATTGGATATTCATTAACAAGTTCTTCTAAATAATCAACTAATTCTTCATTGTTATAGCTTCTTCCTTCACTCTTTAGAACATATCTTCCATTTTCATAAAATTCACTAGCTGCTACATCTAAAGCTAAGAAAACATTTTCTCCTGGAACATATCCAGCTTTTTTAATAGCTTCACAAATTAAATCTAGTGCTTCTTTGTTACCTTTTAAATCTGGTGCGAATCCACCTTCATCACCTACACCTGTAGCATAACCTTTATTATTTAAAACGCTTTTTAAAGTATGAAAGATTTCTGATCCCATACGAATTCTCTCTTTTATTGTATCTGCTTCTGGAATAATCATAAATTCTTGGAAATCAAGATTATTATCAGCATGAGCTCCACCATTTAAAATATTCATCATAGGACGTGGAAGTGTTCTTCCTTCTCCGATAAATTTATATAAAGGCATTTTTTTAGCTAAAGCAGCTGCTCTTACACAAGCAAGAGATACACCTAATGTAGCATTAGCTCCTAAAGAACTTTTATTATCTGTTCCATCTAATTTAATCATAAGTTCATCGATTGCTTTAAAATCAAGTACGTCTCTTCCTATTAAATTGGCTCTTATTAATGTGTTAACGTTATTAACGGCCTTTAAAACACCTTTTCCTTGATATCTATTTGGATCTTCATCACGTAATTCTAGTGCTTCTTTTGAACCAGTTGAAGCTCCACTTGGAACACTTGCTCTTCCTATTATTCCGTTTTTTAAAATAACATCTACTTCAACAGTTGGATTCCCTCTAGAATCTAAAATCTCTCTAGCTTTTATATCTTGTATTTCTGTCATTTTTATTCCTCCAATTTCCAAATCGTTTCTTTAAACTCATTACCTCGAGTTTCAAAATTATCATATTGATCCCAAGATGCTGATGCAGGTGAAAGTAATACAGTATCATTTCTTTCTGATATTTCAACTGCTTTTTGTATTGATTCTTTTAAAGAGTCAAAAGCAAAACATTTTATATTTTGTTTATCAGCAAATTCTTTTATTCTATTTTTTGTCTCTCCATAACATATTATGCATTTAACATGTCCTAAATAATCACTTAATTCATTAAAATTTTGATTTCTTTCAAATCCACCTAATAATAATATTGTTGGATTTGTAAAAGTATTTAGGGCTGTTATTGTCGCTACTGGATTTGTTGACTTGGAATCATTATAGTAAGTTACACCATTTATTTCTCTTACAAATTCAATTCTATGTTCTACACCATTAAAGTTTTTTAAAACGTCTCTTGTACATTCTAAATCAATATCTAATGTATCAATAATTAATAATGCAGCCATTATATTTTCATAATTATGTATTCCTTTTAATTTTATATCTTTTGTATTTAATTCAAAATTCCCAATTTTTATTATATCATTTTCAATATAAACATCTTTTTTTTCTTTTACCGAAAAATATTTTTTTTGAACTTTAACATCACTCGTTAATTGCATTACTTCTTTATCATCATAATTAAGAATAGCTATATCTGATTCTATTTGATTATTAAAAATCTTTTTCTTTGCTTTTTTATAATTATCATATGTTCCGTGTAAATCAAGATGTGTTTCACTTAAATTAAGTAAGGCACTAATATCACATTTAAAATCATACATATCAACTAACTGATGGTCTGATATTTCTAAAAGTAAAATATCTTCTGGTTTTATTTTGTCAACTAAGCTACAAAGGGGATATCCAATATTACCTCCTAAGCAAACAGATTTTTTAGCTGCTTTTAAAAATTCATATACTAATGTAGTTGTAGTTGTTTTTCCATTTGAACCTGTTATACCTATTATTTTAATATCATGAGGTAAATAGCTATAAGCCAGTTCTACTTCATTAATTATTTTTATGTTTAGTTCACGTGCTTTTTGGACACATTTATGAGTTGGTAAAATACCTGGATTTTTTACCATCATATCATATGAATCATCTAACAATTCTTCTGGTTTATCCGTTATAACATATTCTACTCCACGACTTATTAGGTCCTCAACATGTTGTTTATTTTGTTCTTTCATATCAGTTATTAAAACTTTATTGTCTTTGCTTAGTAATTTGGCTGCTTCATATCCACTTTTAGCCATTCCTAAGATAAATACTTTTTTATTCTTTGGCATTCTATACACCTTCCTAAATTATTATATCAAAATTATTTTAGTTTGTTAACACAATTTCTATCTTTTATTTAATTTATATGCTATAATATTTAGGAATATATGGAGGTGATTTTATGTATATTAAGGAATTAACTAATGAAGAATTTAATAATTTTAGTAATAAGTTTAATATTAAATCAATTTATCAAACGGTTGAATATGCTCTTATTATGCAAGATCAAAAGTTTACTAGTTTATTCGTTGGATTAATAGATGACTCTAATCAAATAGTAGCTGCTTCTTTAATCTTAATTGAACAATTATCAAAATTCAAATATGCATATGCTCCTCGTGGATTCTTAATTGATTATAATAATTTTAATTTACTTTCTATTTTCACAAAGGAAATAAAAGCCTTTTTGAACAAGAAAAACGTTATGGCTATAAAAATAAGTCCTTTAATTATTAAAAATATTTATGACAAAAAAAATAATGTTTTAACTAAAAATAGTTATTTCGGTAATATTTTTACTAATCTTCAAAAATTAGGATATGCTCATTTAGGTTATAACAATTATTTTGAAGCTTTAAAGCCTCGTTATGAAGCAATTATTAATTTAGATATGCCTTATTATATGTTATTTAGAAACATTCGTAAGCAATTTAGAACTAAAATCAGAACTGCTGAAAAAAAAGGTGTCAAAATATATAAAGGTGATATTAATAATTTAGAGTATTTATATTTACAAACTAAGAAAAAATATCCAAGAGACTTACAATATTTTAAAGATTGTTACAATTATTTTAATAGAACTGGTAAAGTTGAATTTTTCTATTCAAAATTAGATACTAGTGCTCATTTAAAATTTGTTCAAAATGAATATCATCAATGGGAAAAAAAGGCTCTTGATTATAGTAATATGGTTACAAATAGCGAAGTTACTATAAATCATCGTTTATTAAGTGAGAAAATGGAAGTTGATCAAAATTTTGAAAACTATAAAAAAATATTAGTTAAAGCTACCAAGTATCTTCGTAATTATCCTGATGGGATTGTTACTGCATCTTGTTTAGTTATTAAAAATAATGATGAGATTTTTATTTTAATGGATGGATATGATCCTAAATACAAAAGTTTAAATTCTAAACATTTACTGATTTGGAAACTAATTGAAAGATATTCTAAAAAGGGATTTAAAAAGTTTAACTTAAATGGAATGACATCTTTAAATGTTGAAAACAATCCTTATAATGGATTAAATGAATTTAAATTAGGATTTAATGCCTTATCATATGAATATATTGGCGATTTGGAATTAATTACCAATAATGCACTATATTTTATGTATCAAAACACAGCTCCACTTAGAAATATATTAAAACGATAAGAAATTCTTATCGCTTTTTTTATATTTTGATAAAGAAAAAACAGAACAAATTGTTCTGTTTTAAACTATATTATTCAACGATTTCAGAAACGTTACCAGCACCAACTGTTCTACCACCTTCACGGATTGAGAATTTAGTACCGTTTTCAATAGCGATTGGAGCTATTAATTCAACTGTCATTTCAACATTGTCTCCAGGCATAACCATTTCTACACCTTCTGGAAGTTCAATAACACCTGTAACATCTGTAGTTCTGAAATAGAATTGAGGTCTGTAGTTTGAGAAGAATGGAGTATGTCTTCCACCTTCTTCTTTGCTTAAGATATAAACTTGAGCTTTGAATTTTTTATGTGGAGTAACACTTCCTGGTTTAGCAAGAACTTGCCCTCTTTCAACATCTTCTCTAGAGATACCTCTAAGTAAAACACCAGCGTTATCTCCAGCTTCTGCATAATCTAATTGTTTACGGAACATTTCAATTCCTGTAACAACTGATTTTTGAGTTTCTTTAAGACCAATGATTTCAACTTCATCATTAAGTTTTAATTGTCCTCTTTCAACACGTCCTGTAACAACTGTTCCACGTCCAGTAATAGTAAATACATCTTCTACTGGCATTAAGAATGGTTTATCAGTATCTCTTTCAGGAGTTTCAATCCAAGTATCAACTGCATCCATAAGTTCATCAATTTTAGCAGTCCATTTTGGATCTCCTTCAAGAGCTTTAAGAGCAGAACCTCTAATAATTGGAGTATTGTCTCCATCAAATCCATATTCGCTTAAGATTTCACGAATTTCCATTTCAACTAAATCTAATAATTCTTCGTCATCTACCATATCACATTTGTTCATGAATACAACCATACGAGGTACACCAACTTGACGTGATAATAAGATATGTTCACGAGTTTGAGCCATAACACCATCAGTTGCAGCAATAACTAAGATTGCTCCATCCATTTGTGCAGCACCTGTAATCATGTTTTTAACATAGTCAGCATGTCCTGGACAGTCTACGTGAGCGTAGTGTCTATTTGCAGTACTATATTCGATATGTGATGTATTAATTGTAATACCACGTTCTCTTTCTTCTGGTGCTTTATCAATGTTAGCAAAATCAACTTTTTCATTACCGTTTTTTCCAGCTAAATGAGATGAAATTGCAGCAGTTAAAGTTGTTTTACCATGGTCTACGTGTCCAATTGTACCAATGTTAACATGTGGTTTTGAACGATCAAATTTTTCTTTTGCCATTTTTTTCTTCCTCCTTATATTAATTACACTTTATATTTTATATTAACTAGGAAAAAATAGCAAGCATTTTTTCCCAGTTTATAACATTTTAATTAGTTTCCACCATTTTTCTTGATGATTTCTTCAGCAATGTTTCTTGGAACTTCATCATAATGATCAAATACCATTGTAAATTGTCCTCTACCTTGAGTATTTGAACGTAAACTTGTTACATATCCAAACATTTCTGAAAGTGGTACCATAGCATCAATTGCTAAAGCATTTCCTCTTGATTCTTGACCAAGTGGACGTCCACGACGAGATGTAATATCTCCCATAACATTTCCTAAATATTCTTCAGGAACAATTACTTGAACTTTCATAATTGGTTCTAGTAAAATTGGTTTACATTTATTTTTAGCTTCTTTTAAAGCCATACTTGCAGCTATTTTGTAAGCCATTTCTGATGAGTCAACATCATGATATGATCCATCAAATAATGTTGCTTTTACATCAACCATTGGGAATCCTGCAAGAACACCAGTTTTCATAGCATCTTGAAGACCCTTATCAGTTACTGGAATATATTCTCTTGGAACTACTCCACCAACGATTGCATCAACAAACTCATATCCTTTATCAGGATTTGGTTCAAATTTAATCCAAACATGTCCATATTGTCCACGACCACCTGATTGTTTAATATATTTACCTTCACATTCAGCTGCTTGTGTAATTGTTTCACGATATGAAACTTGTGGTTGACCAATGTTTGCTTCAACATTAAATTCTCTTTTCATTCTATCAACGATGATATCTAAGTGAAGTTCACCCATACCAGCTATGATAGTTTGACCTGTTTCGTGGTTAGTACTTGCTCTAAATGTTGGATCTTCTTCAGATAATTTTTGAAGAGCAAGACCCATTTTATCTTGATCAGCTTTTGATTTTGGTTCAACAGTAAGTTCAATAACAGGTTCAGGGAATTCCATACTTTCTAGAATACAAGCATGTTTTTCATCACATAAAGTATCACCTGTTGTTGTATTTTTAAATCCAACTGCTGCAGCAATATCACCTGTAAATACTTCTGATATTTCTTTACGGTTATTAGCATGCATTTGTAGAATACGTCCAAGTCTTTCTTTAACGTTTTTAGTTGCATTTAATAGGTATGATCCTCCAGTTATATGTCCTGAATATACACGGAAGAAGGTAAGTCTTCCAACAAATGGATCTGTCATTACTTTAAATGCTAAGGCACTAAATGGTTCTGAATCTGAAGGATGTCTTTCAATTTCATTTCCATTCATGTCTACTCCTTTAATTGAAGGAATATCAGTTGGTGCTGGTAAGTAATCAACAACTGCATCTAAAAGTAATTTAACTCCAGTATTTCCAAGAGCTGTACCACACATTACTGGGAAAAATTCTACTGCTAAAGTTCCTTTACGGATAGCGCTTTTAATTTCTTCAACGCTTAATTCTTCTCCTTCAAGGTATTTTTCCATTAATGCATCGTCAAATTCAACAACTGTTTCAATAAGATCATTACGTTTTTCTTCAACTAAATCTACTAAATCAGCTGGAATATCAATTATTTCTGGATTTTCATCTTCTTTTCCATCATAATGATAAGCTGTACGAGTAATTAAATCTATGATTCCATTAAACTCATTTTCAGCTCCGATTGGCCATTCAATTGGTTTAGCATTTACACCTAAACGTTCATCAATTGATTTAAGTGACATTTCAAAGCTTGCTCCTAATTTATCCATTTTATTACAGAAAATCATACGAGGTACTTTGAATTCATCAGCTTGACGCCAAACAGTTTCTGTTTGTGGTTCTACACCAGCATTTGAATCTAGAAGTGCAACTGCACCATCTAGTACACGAAGTGAACGAGACACTTCTACAGTGAAGTCTACGTGTCCTGGAGTATCAATAATATTCAATCTATGATCTTTCCAGTATGCAGTAGTAGCTGCTGATGTTATAGTTATCCCACGTTCTTGTTCTTGTTCCATCCAGTCCATTTGAGATTCACCATCATGTGTTTCTCCAATTTTATGGATTTTACCTGTATGGTATAAGATACGTTCTGTACAAGTTGTTTTACCTGCATCAATATGTGCCATTATACCAAAGTTACGAGTTTTATCTAAACTATATTCTCGAGCCATATTTTATTTCCTTTCTTATTACCAACGATAATGAGCAAATGCTTTATTAGCCTCTGCCATTTTATGTGTATCTTCACGTTTTTTAACTGCTGCACCAACACCATTTGATGCATCAATAATTTCATTAGCTAAGTTTTCAGCCATAGTGTGTCCACCTCTTAGGCGTGAATAGTTAACTAGCCAACGAAGAGCTAACGCTTGAGAACGTGCAGGTTTAACTTCAATTGGTACTTGATAGTTTGCTCCTCCTACACGACGTGATTTAACTTCTAAAGCTGGCTTAATATTTTCCATTGCTTTTTCAAATACTTCCATTGGATCTTGACTAGTTTTTTCTTTAATCATATCGAAAGCATTATATAAAATCTTTTGAGCTGTTCCTTTTTTTCCATCTTGCATAATTTGGTTAATTAACTTTGTAACTAACTTTGAATTATAAATAGGATCTGCTAAAACATCTCTTTTTACAGCACGTCTTTTACGCATTATAATCCTCCTCTCACTATTATATATTTAATTATTTATTATCTTTTGGTCTTTTTGTTCCATATTTAGAACGACCTTGACGTCTTTTATCAACACCAGCGGTATCTAGTGTACCACGTACTACATGATAACGAACACCGATAAGGTCTTTAACACGTCCACCACGAATTAAAACAACACTATGTTCTTGTAAGTTATGTCCTTCTCCACCGATATAAGCAGTTACTTCCATACCATTACTTAAACGAACACGAGCATATTTTCTTAACGCTGAGTTTGGTTTTTTAGGTGTCATTGTTCCAACACGAGTACATACACCACGTTTTTGTGGAGATTTTTGTGCTGTTTGTCTTCTTGTTCTACTGTTATAACCAATACCTAAAACTGGTGATTTACTCTTTCTAGTTTTGTCTTTTCTGTTTTTTCTTACTAATTGATTTATAGTAGGCATTTTTCGTCCTCCTTTCATTACACACTTCCAGGTGTTTCTTTTTTTGTCTTAATTAAAGATTTACACAAGGTAAATCTAAATTAAACGCAATAATAATATAACACTATATTTTATGCATGTCAACCATTTTTAGACCAGAAAAAAAGAATCTATTGATTCTCTTTTATAATTAAATTATCATTTTCTACATCAACAATAATTTTGCTATTAAATTTTATTTTATCCATAATAATGTTATTTGCAATCAATGTTTCCAAATTACGACTAACGTATCTTTTTATTGGACGTGCTCCAAAATCAGGATTATAAGAATTATCGATTATAAATTTCTTAGCCTTTTCTGTAAGTTCAATTGATATTTTTTTATCTTGAAGTCTTACTTCTATTTCTTTGATGATTTTATCTAATATATCATAAACAATTTCTTTAGAAAGTGCTTTAAAAATTATTATTTCATCGATACGATTTATGAATTCTGGTCTGAATGTATGTTTTAATTCATCCATGACTAGTTCTTCACTATTTTCTTTATTATCTAGAATATATTCACTACCTAGATTTGATGTCATTATAATAATTGTGTTTTTAAAATCAACAGTTCTACCTTGTGAATCAGTAATTCGTCCATCATCTAAAATTTGAAGTAAAATATTAAAAACATCTTTATGAGCTTTTTCTATTTCATCAAATAGAACAATACTATATGGATTTCTTCTTACGGCTTCTGTTAGTTGACCACCTTCATCATATCCTACATATCCAGGAGGCGCTCCAACCAATCTAGATACAGAATGGGCTTCCATATATTCACTCATGTCAATTCTTACCATATGACGTTCATCATCAAATAATTCATAAGCTAAAGTTTTAGCTACTTCTGTTTTTCCTACACCTGTTGGACCTAAAAAGATAAATGAACCAATAGGTCTTTTTGGATCTTTAATACCTGCTCTTGCTCTTAATATTGCTTGACTAACAAGTTTTATAGCTTCATCTTGACCTTTAACTCTTTTTTTCATATTTGACTCTAAGTTAATTAATTTTTCTTTTTCACCACCAACTAATTTTTTAATTGGAATATTTGTCCATTTAGAAATGATTGCTGCTATATCCTCTTCATCTACAATATCACTTAATATTTTAGATGAATCGATTTTTCTTAATTCATTTAGTTCTTGTTCTAATCTTGGAATTGTTCCATGACGTAGTTTTGCAGCTGTTTCTAAGTCATAATTATTTTCTGCTTGTTCTAAATTAAAACGAGCTTTTTCTATTTCATCTTTTTTGGTATTTATTTTTTCATTAACTTCTTTTTCTTTTTCCCAATCACTACGTAATTTTGTTTCTTTCTCTTTTAATTTAGCAATTTTTTCTTTTAATTCCTCTACTCTTTTTTTACTTAATTCATCTTTATCTTTTTTAATAGCTTCAAGTTCAATTTGCATACGCATAATTTTTCTTGTAAGTTCATCTAGATTAGTTGGAACTGAATCAATTTGTACTTTAATTGTAGCACATGCCTCATCAATTAGATCAATGGCTTTATCTGGTAAGAAACGATCTGTTATATAACGATCTGATAGAGTTGCAGCAGCAACTAGTGCTCTATCTTTTATGTTAACTCCATGATATACCTCAAAGCGAGATTTTAGTCCCCTTAAAATAGTTATTGTATCTAACACATTTGGTTCTTTTACTTGAACACGTTGAAATCTTCTTTCTAGAGCTCCATCCTTCTCAATGTATTTACGATATTCATTTAAAGTAGTTGCTCCAATAACTTTTATTTCACCACGAGCAAGCATTGGTTTTAACATATTAGATGTATCAACTGCTCCTTCTGCACCAGATCCAACAATCATATGAATTTCATCGATAAACATAATTAGTTCACCATTACTATCTTTTATTTTTTTCAAAACAGCTTTTAGTCTTTCCTCGAATTCTCCACGATATTTAGCACCTGCTATAAGTGCTCCCATATCAAGTTCCCATATATGTTTATTTTTTAAACTATTTGGGACATCACCTTTAACAATTCTTTGTGCAAGTCCTTCTACAATTGCTGTTTTACCTACCCCAGGTTCTCCTATTAAAACGGGGTTATTTTTAGTTTTACGTGATAATATACGGGTTATGCTTCTAACTTCATCATCACGTCCAATAACAGGATCGATTTTACCATCAATAACATCTTTGACAATGTCACGCCCATATTTTTCTAAAACGTTTTCTTCTTTTTGGTCATAAATATTTCCTATGTTCATAATTACCCCTCCTTTATTTTTTTGATGCATGTAATTTCCTTTTATTCAATTACATGTATATTATATCACTATTTTAGCACTTGTCAAGTAAGAGTGCTAATTTTTTTAAAAAAAAGAAGTATACTAATTATACTTCTTGAATAACTATTAGAATCATTGGTTTACATTCTGTTTCTTTATACAAATATTTTCCTAATTTATCTCTGATTCCCATTTTAATTTTATTAAAATCAACGTAGTTTGGTTTTATATTATCATTTATAATTTGTAATGATATTTTTTCAGCTTCTTTTATTAGGTCAATATTATCTTTCACATATATAAATCCACGTGTTAATATTTCTGGTCCTGCTAGAACTTTTTTAGTTGCACGATCAATAGTTGCACTTACAATAACAATTCCATTTTCACTTAAAAGTTCTCTATCTTTTAGGACTAATTCACCAATGTCACCTATTGTTTTTCCATCTACTAAGATGTCATCTATTTTAACTTTAGCTCCATTATCTTCCAAGTTACCGTTTTTAAATGTTACTACATCTCCGTTTAGTTTTAATAAAATATTTTCATCTTTCATTCCAATACGTTTAGCTGCATTAGCGTTTGCGACTTGATGACGATATTCACCTATAACTGGAAAATAATATTTAGGGTTCATTAAATTAAGCATCATCATTAAATCTTCATTTGAAGCATGATGACATAGATATTTTTTAGAATTTATGATAACTAGGTTTGCTCCGATTTTAGCAATCGCATCAAAAATACGTGTTGAACTTCTCTCCATTCCATCATAAATAGGAGCTGCGAAAACAACAGTATCTTTATCATTTATTTTTACAAATTTATCATATCCTCTTACTATACGACTGATATTTGAAAAAGGTTTTTCTCTCTCATCTGATATAAGAACAACAGCATCATCATCGTTAACATGACGAATATTTGAAATTTTTCTTTTATCAAATTCAAGATATTTTAAATCGATTGCTTTGTTTATCATATTTTCTAGTTTTTTACCCATAATAACAACTTTTTTATCTGTTAACATCAATTCATTAAATAATTCTTGAATACGATAAAATTGGGCATTAGAAATGTTAAATAAAATTCTACCTTCTGCTTTATCTAAGGTTTCTCTTACAACTTTTGCAATTCTATTATTAGGTGTTGTAAATCCTGGTTTATCTGCATATAAAGATTCACTCATTAAACACAATACACCTTGTTTTCCAACATAAGCAAGTTTTCCAATATCTGTTTTATAAGGTTGAGTAACTGTTTGGTCAAAAACGAAGTTTCCTGTATAAACGATTGCTCCATCTTTTGTATTAATTACATAACCAACATTTCCTGGAACCGAATGTGTAAGGGAAATTGGAAAAATGCTATTAGCTCCAAATTTGATATTACGGTTTGGTTTAATAACGTGTAAATGTTTACTACTTAAACCTTCATCTTCTAATTCCTTTTTAATTATTTCAATTGTAAAATCCGTACCATATATTTCTAGTTCAGGGACTTCCTTAATAATATCTGGAATAGCTCCCATTTGACTATCATGTCCGTGTGTTATAAATAATCCTTTTATTCTTTTTATATTGTTTTTTATATAATCGAAATTAGGTATGATATAGTCTACTCCAAGCATACGATCATCTGCATATTTTAATCCTGCATCAAGAACAAATATATCTTTATCTATTTCAACTACATACATATTTTTCCCATTTTCGTTTAACCCACCAAGGCTAAATATATTTATTTTACTCATACTTTCTCCTTTCTTTATAGATTTATATATTTAAAAAGACTAATACATTATATCAAAAAATAATGAATTAGTCCATTTTTATTTAACTAAATGTTTGTTTTGATTATATAATTGTTGTAAATAACGTCCTAAGTTATAAGGACTGATTCTTGGATCACGCTTTATTTTAGCTATTTTTTTAGCTATTTTATTTTTTAATTTTGGATCACATTCTGTTATTTCTATTTCACCATCTACTTTTGATGTCATTTCAAGTAAAACGGAAATAATAATATTTAAATTTTTTTCTTCATCTTTTGTAAATGGAAAAATAAAGCCTGCATTACATAAACTTGCTATTTTAGTAAATTCTGTAACTTCATATCCTTTAGTTGTTAATTCTTTAATGCTGTCAGCGTAAACATCCAACGTTTTAATTTGTTGTTCTAAATCTAATTCAATATTTTCTTTATTTAATTGTTTTTCAATCTCACTTAATACGTAATTTCCTTCTTCTAAACTAATATTTCTATACATAATAATCCCCCTTTAATGGGTGCTATTATATTCTTTATTTTTTAAATTGTCAAATTACATTTTTAATTAAATGTTAGCTTTAGAAATTGTTATTACTGGGCGAACTCCACTATCAGCATAATTAGCATTGGTACTACTCAAATGGCCAAATCTACTGACATGCCAAAAAGATGTACTTGTCCAATATCCCCATGTGCTTAAATCTGATGTGTTACATCCATAATTTGTACATTCATAGGTATAATCAAATAACCATGCATATTTACTTTTTCCTTGAGCTTTCGCACAATAACTTGTAGTATCTGGTTGATTTGTATCTAAACAGAACCAGTCTTGATTTTTCTTGCTTGCATCAAATCCCGTTTTTTCTGTTATTTTAGCTATTTCATTTGCTGTTATTAATCTGGCTGTATTTTTCCAATCTTTTGTATCATTTTCTAATGCTTTTTTTACCTCTTTCATTTCACTATTATTTCCGGTTGAATTCCAAGCTACTCTAGCCGTTGTATTATGATCTAATATAACATTTACTGTTGCATTTCCTTCCTTATCATTAAACACATACCATTTCATACATCCAATCTTTGTTCCTGTTTTACTATTTGCTTCTGTATAATCGTTACATTCCTTTCCTGTTTCTGGATTATAATATATTTCTGTTCCATTTTCTATTTTCTTAGTTGTACTTACTTTTTTTACTTCATCTTTTGTTATATAATATCCATCTATTCCTAGATTATAATTTTTGACTGCTCCTTCTTTTATTTCTATATTTCCATTATCTGGTGTACTTCCTTTTACGCTTACTCCCATACTATTTAATTCTTCTACTGAGTATGTTCTATCTTGTATACTTTTATCTTCTAGTTCACTACTTACTATATATTTCTCTACGGCATCCATATATCCGTATGCAGAATCTTTAGCTGCTTGTTTCTTTGCGTCATTTATTACATTTAGTATTATTGGGGTTGCTATTAATGCTATTAAGGCTAGTATTACTATTACTGCAAGTAACTCTACTAATGTAAATCCCTTATTTTTTTCTTTCATTCTTTAATCACTCCTCTATATTTAGAATGTTATCACATTCTTTTATAAAAGTGTGATTTTTTACTTCATAAATTTAAACTCAATTTACGTTTTTGTCTTATATTTAAACAATTAAAAAAATATTTTGATAAAAAAAACATGATTTTTTGATATTAAATCAATTTATCATGTTTCTTTATTTGATTATTAATCCATAACATTATTACTCTTACAATATAATCTATTTCTTGTTGTGATAAGGTTTTATTTTTAGCAATATGATGCCATTTAAATAAACATCCTCGGCAACAGGTCGCAGTAGCATGTTGAGCAATAAAAACAGGATGACCATGCATAGGTGTTTGTTTTCCATCATTTTTAGGATTTGAACTTCCTAGACGATTAGTTATAAAATCATAAGCATGTTCTTCTACTTTTTTTATGCCTTTTTTCTTTATATAATCAAAATCAGTTTCTTTTAATTTAAAACTACTTCTAAATTTTGAATTGTTTAATTTAATTAAAATATCATTTTCATTCATTTTATCTTATTAAGTCTAAAATACCTTTTTTTATTGTTTGGTAATCAAAATGACAATATTTATACACATCATCTTTTGTACCACTTGCACCAAACATATTTACTGTAAATAAATATTTATCATTATAAACAAATCTTTCCCAACCTAATGAAGAAGCGGCTTCAATAACAAATTTTTTATATCCTTTTGGTAATATTTGTTCTTGATATTCTGGACTTGTTTTAATAAATAATTCCCTAGATGGCATACTAACAACTCTAATATTAATTTTTTCTTCATTGTATAAATCACGTGCGATATGAATAGCATTATGTACTTCTGTTCCTGTTGCAATTATAATTCCATCCAACGGTCCTCTTTCCATTTCAACTATATAAGCCCCATTCATAACTTTTTTAGGATCACTTGTTTCTAAAAGTGGTACTTCATTTCTTGAAATAATTAAAGCACTAGGAGTTGTTTTTGAATTAATCATAATATTCCAACACCCAATTATTTCTTTAGCATCACAAGGTCTAAATACATTAAAATTTGGAATAGCTCTAAGCATAGCTAATTGCTCAACTGGTTGATGTGTTGGTCCATCTTGACCTACACTTATAGAATCATGCGTAAATATATAATTAATTGGTCTTTTCATAATTGCAGCCATTCTCATTGCTGGCTTCATATAATCAGAAAAACTAAAGAACGTTGAACCAAAAACGCGATAATTATAAAGAGATATTCCATTTAAAATACTTCCCATTGCATGTTCTCTTACACCAAACCAAATATTTTTTCCATTAATATCTTCTTTTGAAAAATCACCTAAATTTTCTAAATACGTGTTAGTGGCACTTGCAAGATCAGCACTACCACCAATAAAATTCGGTACAAATTTAGCAATTTCATTCATTATTGTTTTATTAGTAACACGCATAGCTTCTTTCATATTGCTATCTAAATAAAAATCATGTTCTAAAAGATTATATTCTACATTATCCTTTAAAATAAATTTATGATTATTATCGCTATATTCTAATTCAAATTGACGATAATTAGTTGCCCATTCATCATATTTTTTATTACTTCTATTATATATTTGACGTTTTAATTCTTCTCTTGCTTGCTCATTTACATAAAATGGTGGCTGAGGTACTTGTAAGTTAAATTTTAATTGTTTTATATCATCATCTGTCAAACCTTTTCCATGAACCGCGTTAGTTCCTGCAAGTAGTGAACCATTACCTATTACTGTTTTAATTTGAATCAAAGTTGGTTTAGATGATTTTTTAGCACTGTTAATTGCTTTATCTATATCATTAACATCATTACCATTTTTAACATAAATAGTATTCCATCCCATAGCTTTAAAGCGTTCACAAACATTATCATTAAAAGTTTTATTTGTATTTCCATCTAAACAAACATTATTTGAATCATAAAGAACTATTAAATTATTTAAATTTAAACTTCCAGCTAAAGAAGTTGCTTCATAACTTACGCCTTCCATCAAATCGCCATCACCACATAAAACATATATTTTATGATTAATTAAACTTTTACCACTTTTTAATTTTGTTTCATTTTCTAATTTTTTTTCAGCTATAGCCATTCCTACAGCTGTTGCTATTCCTTGCCCTAAAGGACCAGTTGACATATCAACTCCTGGGGTTACTCCTAATTCTGGATGTCCTGGTGTTTTAGAACCTATTTTACGAAAATTTTTTAAATCATCAAGTGTTAGTGAAAAACCAGCCATAAACAAAGTTGCATAAAGTAATGCCGATCCATGTCCAGCTGACATTACAAATCTATCTCGATTCAACCATTTTTCATCATTAACATTGATATTAATATGCTTAGCATATAAAGTATATATAATTGGAGCAGCTCCAAGTACAATACCTGGATGACCGCTTCCTGCTTCCTTAATCATATCTATACCTAAAGTTTTAATATTTGCAATTATTTCTCTATCCATATGTTCACCTCTATTATCATTAATATTATAACATTATTAACGATAATTATAAACAAAAAATTAAATATTATAAGTATAGTTAGTTTCTTGTGAATCTAAAATTTCTTGATTTTCATCACTATAACTTAAGGATGGGGTATTAATATAAACAACTCCTAAAACAAATATAACAAACCCAATAATTGATTTACTTTTAACCATTTCTTTCATAAACATCCTCCTCTAACTAAAAAAATCATATCACGAACAAATATTCGTGTCAATAGTAAAATCAAACATTTGTTTGACTTTTTTTAAAAATTGTGTTAAACTTTACACAGAATGTTAAGGAGGTTATATATGGAAACATTAACTAAAAGACAAAACGATATTTTAAATTATATAAAAAATTACATAGTTGTTCATGGGTATCCACCAACTATTAGAGAAATAGGAAAAGATTTAGGGCTATCTTCCCCTGCTACTATTCATGCCCATTTAGCTAATCTAGAAAAAAAAGGTTTTATAAAAAAAGAAGGAACAAAAAATAGAGCTATTGAGTTATTAGTTGAAAATGAATATGCTAAACCTCAAGACGATTTAATTGCTGAAGTTCCACTACTTGGCAAAATAACAGCTGGTAGTCCAATTGAGGCTATTGAAAATCCTGATGAAATGTTTGCCCTACCTTCATACTTAATTCCCAAAAACAAAGAAGTCTTCACTTTAAATGTTAGTGGTGAAAGTATGATTAATGCAGGTATTTTAGATGGTGATATAGTAATAGTTGAAAAACGAAACACAGCTCGTAATGGTGAAATTGTTGTTGCCATGACTGATGAAAACGAAGTTACTTTAAAAACGTATTATAAAGAAGATGGTTATTTTAGACTTCAACCACAAAATGATACAATGGATCCAATTATATTAAAC
>OJJV01000666.1_pt1 | contig 19790 bp, 14 predicted proteins | sample 1596391 | NCBI WGS metagenome assembly OJJV01 (sample SAMEA4350164, study PRJEB24818) | metagenome | biome: human; feature: gut; material: faeces | place: Denmark | collected 2013-09
TGTTTCGCAAGAGTTTGTAGATTCCGTTGTCGATCTTATCAATTCTCGTCCCAGAAAATGCCTCGGCTGGCGCTCACCCGCCGAAGTGTTCCATAATTTAGGCGTTGCACTTGCTTGACTTTCTGCCCATACCGCGCGGGCGGCGCAGCATGGCGTACTGCTTTATATCCGTATCGGGAATTGCTGAGACATAACGGTTTTTATTTCTGGATGTTCAAGGCTCCGATGAAGCAGGTTCTCGCAGAGAAATACGGGAAGCAGTACGCCGCGGAGATAATGAAAAAGAGCCATAAAGTCTATAAGGAGCTGGTCGCGCAAGCGGACGATATCGGGGACGACAACCCCATGGCGTATAACGAGCTGGTCGCGCTGGCCTTTGTTGCTCCGTATGTGGCAAGCGAGAAAAAGATCCCGCCGGAGACCGTGCAGGAGATGATGCGCCGCGCGCTGTATCATATCAAGTGGTACTTCAGCCGGACGGATTTGAACACGGCTAAGGGCAAGGCGGAGAACAAGAAGAGCGTCGTGAAGTACGCCGCGTGGTATACGCCCGAGAAGGAGAAGCAGTACCCGACCTCCTTCAAGGTAGACTTTGAAGGCCAGCCCTATGACGGCGCATGTTATTACCGTATCACCCGCTGCCCCATCTGCGCGTATGCGGATAAGTTGGGTGTGCGGGAGCTGATGCCGCTGTTCTGCGAGCTTGACGAGGTCATGATAACGCTCCAGCACGGCGTGCTGCACCGGCAGCACACCCTCGCCAACGGTGGCGACTATTGCGACTACTTCATAACCGGTGATAAAGAATAAACCTGAGCCGATAATCCAGAGATGTTCTCGTGGGTTATCGGCTCAGGCTTTATTATATTCTGCCAAAGCTTGTTGTTATTTTGCCCATAATATGTTATTATATTGTTGAAATATAACAAACATGGAGGTTCGAGCCTTGGAGTATCTTGCCCATATTGCTGATGACGGCAGAGTACAGACCGTTTCGGAACACCTTCGCGGCACGGGCGAACTCGCCGCGGGTTTTGCCGCACCGTTCGGCGCGGCTGACGAAGCGCGCGCCGCCGGACTGCTGCATGACATCGGCAAATACAGCGCCGCATTCCAGCAGCGGATCCGCGGAAGCGCCGTGTCCGTTGACCACTCCACCGCCGGAGCGCAGGAGGCACGTAACCGCAGGGACTTGCCTGCGGCGCTTGCCATCGCGGGGCACCACGGCGGTATACCCGACTGCGGCAACCTTAATGATGCAGCCGACGATACGACCCTCCAAGGCCGTTTAAAACGCAAGCTGCCGACATATGACGAATGGCAGCGTGAAATCGCTCCTCCATCTGCCAAGCCTCCCGCATGGGCATTGTCGGACAGCACCACTGCCGCGTTTTATACGCGTATGCTGTACTCCTGTCTGGTAGACGCCGATTTTCAGGACACTCAGGATTTTATGGACGGCCAAGCCGCGCCGCGCGGCGGCGAATCAATATCCGCACTTCTCGAAAAAGTGAGAGCGAAAGCCAAGAGCTATCTGGAAAAGCCCAAAAGTTCGGTTGCATCCCAGCGCAATGCAGCGCTTCGCGTCTGCATGGAGCGCGGCGCGCAGTGGGAGCAGGGTATGTATACGCTTACCGTGCCCACCGGCGGCGGCAAAACCTTCGCTTCTCTGGCATTCGCGCTGGAGCACGCGGCGGCGCACGGCATGTCACGCGTGATATACGTCATTCCATACACTTCGATAATTGACCAGACTGCCGGCGTGTTCGCCGAGCTTCTCGGCGAAGAAAACGTTCTCGCCCACTACTCCGCCGCCGAATATCTCCTCGCAGAGTCGGAAGATCTGACCCCCGCGCAGTATCGCAAGCTGCTCGCCAGCGAAAACTGGGATGCCCCGGTTGTGATCACAACTGCCGTACAGTTTTTTGAATCGCTCTACTCGAACCGCAGCAGCCGCTGCCGCAAGCTGCACAATATTGCAAACAGCGTGATTATTTTTGACGAGGCGCAGACTCTGCCGCAGGATTACCTCCTGCCGTGCCTTTCGGCTATCGCCCAGCTCGTGGAGCACTACCATGTCACATCCGTGCTCTGCACGGCCACTCAGCCAACGCTTGCGCCGCTTTTTGAGCGTCTCGCGCCCGAACTGACACAGCGCGAAATATGTCCTGATGTTGCCGGAATGTACAGCGCGCTGCGCCGCACCGAGATACGCGATCTCGGCAGCATCTCCACTGACGAGCTTTGCTCTCGGCTGCAGGCACACGAGCAGGTGCTGTGCGTTGTGAACCGGCGCAAGACGGCGCAGGAGCTGTACGCCGCTCTGCCGTACAGCGGCAGCTACTGCCTCACCACGCTGCTGTGCGCGGCTGACCGCAAACGCCAGATAGACGAGATACGTGCCCGGCTCGATGCTGGTATGCCGTGCCGCGTAGTCTCAACGTCGCTTATAGAAGCGGGCGTCGATGTGGACTTCCCCGTCGCCTACCGCGAACAATGCGGGCTTGATTCGCTGCTGCAAACCGCCGGACGCTGCAACCGCGAGGGACGCAATGAGCCCGCGGACAGTCTCGTGTACCGTTTTCGGCTTGACGGGCAGGCCGCGCCGCAAATGCTGGCGCAGAATATCAGCGCCATGAACTACGCTGCAAGGCGGCATGCCGACCTGTCCTCGCCTGAGGCAATAAAAGCTTATTTCAACGAGCTTTTCAACCTCCGCAGCCCTGACCTGCTCGACAAAAAGCACATACTTTCCATGATAGAAAACGGCGTCAGCGGCTGTATACTGCCGTTTGCTCAGGTTGCGGAGCTGTTCAGGCTCATCGAGACGCCCACAAGAACCGTATATCTGCCGCTCGGCGCTGGCGCTGAGCTGTGCCGACAGCTGCGCGACGGGAAGATGAGCCGCGGACTTCTGCGTCGTCTCGGCGTATATTCCGTTGAATGCTACGACGCGCAGTTCAAAGCGCTTGACCGATCCGGCGCGCTGGAGCTTCTGCCTGACGGCTCGGCGATACTTATCGACATGACGAAGTATGATCCGAAAACCGGTCTCGCGCTCGATGCAGAAACCGGAATAGGCTTGTTTATATAATGAAACGCAAAAAGCAGCGAAGAATGTACCTCCACCGCTTTTTGCGCTAAAAATTAACTAATTATTTCAATCCTCACTCAAAAGTTTCACTTCGAGCGACTATATTATAGTATACCTGCAATCGGCTTCAAATTCAACTATTTAAAATATTGTAATTATGCTATTGACAAATGTCAAAAACTGTTGTATTATCCAATCACAGGGTTTTAAATATTAATTAATTGAAATTAGAAAAGGAGGTAGTTTTGTGGCGCAAAAGCATATAACCGTAAGCGCCCTGACCTGCAGCGGAAGGAGGTGGTGCGTATGTCTATGCTGATAGAGGTCTGGGGCGATTACGCCTGCTTTTCCCGCCCGGAGATGAAGTCCGAGCGAGTGAGCTATGACGTGATGACCCCGTCCGCCGCGCGCGGTCTGGTCGAAGCGATCTATTGGCATCCCGGTCTGAAATTTACTGTGGACCGCATCTACGTGCTCTCCCCGATCAGGTTCACCAACATACGCCGCAACGAGGTCAAGGCCACGCTTCTCGCTTCCGCGGCGCTGAGTGCGGCAAAGGGCGGCACACCGCCGGTACTGTACACCACGCAGGAGATACAGCAGCGCGCCGCGATGGTGCTTCAGGACGTGCACTATGTTATCGACTGTCATTTTGACCTGACGGACAAAGCCGCACCATGCGACAATACGGGAAAGTTTCAGGATATCCTGCGCCGGAGGCTCGTCAAAGGGCAGTGCTATCACACGCCGTACTTCGGCTGTCGGGAATTCCCCGCCAGCTTCCGCGAGTGGCCGGGCGGAACTATCCCCGCCATCGAGCTGACGCAGGATCTCGGCTGGATGCTGTACGACATGGACTACTCCGACACGGCAAACATAAAGGCGCAGTTCTTCCGCGCGCGGCTTGACCGCGGCGTACTCGACTGCCGGAACGCGGAGGTGCACACATGATATTACAGGCTCTGACCGCGTACTATGAGGCGATGCTGAAAAAGGACATCGTCGCCCCGCCGGGCTGGGACAAGACTTTCAAGGTCAGCTTCTGGCTTGAACTGAACGACAGCGGCGAGCTTATCGACGTCATCGACCAAAGGCACGACGAGCCACGCGGCAAGAAAACCGTGCTCGTCCCTCTCCAGATGAGCGTCCCCGCTCATGTCAAACGCTCCTCCGGCGTCGCGGCAAACTTTCTCTGCGATAACTCATCCTATATTTTCGGCGCAGATGAGAAAGGCAAGCCTGAGCGCGCTGTGCAGTGCTTTGAAGCATGCGCCGCGCTGCACCACACGCTGCTGGACGGCGTCGATTCTCCGGCGGCGCGGGCTGTGCTCGCATTCTTTGACACTTGGCAGCCGGAACTTGCCGCCGCGCATCCGCTGCTTGCCGAGCGCTGGAAAGATATCACCGACAACGCAAATCTCGTATTCTGCTACGATTATGCTGACGGCCGCCGTACCGTAACCGAGGATCCGGCGATTAAGGACGCATGGCAGCGGCATTATCACAATACTGACCCGAACGCCGTGATGGCGCAGTGCCTTGTTACCGGGCAGACAGCCCCCATCGCCGCAACACACCCCGCCATAAAGGGAGTGCCCGGCGCACAGAGTTCCGGAGCTGCTCTCGTATCGTTCAATGCCCCGGCCTTCTGCTCCTATGGTCACGAGCAGGGTGGAAACGCCCCGGTAAGCAAATACGCCGCATTTGCCTATACCACCGCACTCAACACACTTCTCGCCGACCGTGACCGCTGCAAAATCATAGGCGACACCGCCGTAGTCTGTTGGGCGGAAAATGCAGATAATGCCGCGGCAGACCTTGGAATGGATGCTATATTCGGTATTCCGGAAGACCGCGGCGTGCAGGAGTCCGACGTAACGGCGGCGCTTAAAGCCCTTGCCGCGGGGAAAAGCTGTGATTGGCTGGATGGGCTCATCCTCCCCGACCAGCATATATACTTTCTCGGTCTCGCGCCGAATGCTGCCCGGCTCTCCGTGCGCTTTTTCCTCCGAGACAGCATACGCCGCTTTGCCGAGCACATAAATCAGCACCGCGAAGCGCTTGAGATCGTCCGTCCGGCAAATGACCCGTGGGAGGATCTTCCTGTCTGGAAGCTCGTGCGCGAGACAGTCAATATGAAAGAGCGCAACCCCTCCCCCGCTCCGCAATTGGCCGGTGACCTCATGCGCTCTATTCTCACCGGCTCCCGCTACCCCGCCACGCTGCTCAACGGCGTGACGCTCCGCATCCGCGCCGAGCGGGAAATCACCCGCGGCCGCGCCGCAATAATCAAAGCCTATTACACAAGAAACCGTTCAAAATATTGCCCTGAGGAGGTACTTACCGTGACACTCAACGACGAAAGCGAATATCTGCCCTATGTTCTCGGACGGCTCTTTGCCGTGCTGGAGGCCGTGCAGGACGCCGCGAATCCCGGCATCAACACTACCATAAAAGATCGCTACTTCAACTCCGCCTGTGCTACACCTGCCATCATTTTCCCGACCTTGATCAAGCTCGCTCAGAAGCATCTGCAAAAGCTTGATACGGGTAAGAGCATCCACTATAACCAGCAGCTTACGGCACTTATGGGCATGATCCACGAAGACTTTCCCGCCCGCATGACCCTGCCGGAACAGGGGGCATTCCAGCTCGGCTACTATCATCAGACGCAGAAACGCTATGAAAAGAAAAATAAGGGGGAAAACTAAAATGTCTGAAGCTATAAAAAACCGCTATGATTTTGTGATCCTGTTCGATGTGGAAAACGGAAATCCCAACGGCGATCCCGACGCAGGCAATATGCCCCGCGTTGACCCCGAGACCGGTTACGGCCTCGTGACCGACGTATGCCTCAAGCGCAAAATACGCAACTATGTTGAAACGCTGAAAGAGGACGAGGACGGCTACCGCATATATATCAAGGACGGCGTCCCCCTCAACAGCAGCGACAAGGCCGCAATAACCGCCCTCGGCATCTCTGAGGATCTCAAAGCCGCGAAAAAGGACGATAAAGAAATAGACCGCAAACTGCGCGACTATATGTGCGCAAATTATTATGATATCCGTACTTTCGGCGCGGTAATGACGACGTTTGTAAAAGGCGCGCTCAGCTGTGGTCAGGTAAGAGGCCCTGTACAGATTGGCTTCGCCCGCTCCATAGACCCTATAGTCCCGCAGGAAGTCACCATAACCCGCGTTGCTATCACCACCGAGGCCGACGCAGAAAAGAAGGGCACCGAAATGGGACGCAAGCACATTGTGCCTTATGCGCTCTACCGCGCAGAGGGCTTTATTTCCGCGAATCTCGCCCGCAAAACCACCGGCTTCTCCGAAGACGACCTCGCGCTGCTTTGGCAGGCCATACTCAACATGTTTGAAAACGATCACTCCGCCGCGCGCGGCAAGATGGCCGTGCGTGAACTCATCGTCTTCAAGCACGAATCGGAGCTTGGCAATGCGCCGTCCTACAAGCTTTTCGACGCCGTGACCGTCAGCAGAAACGACGGCGTTGATATTCCCCGCAGCTACCGCGACTATACCGTAACCGTCGCCGAGAATATTCCTGATGGAGTGACCTGCGAGAGGCTTTCGTGATGTACGAGCCTGACGACTGCTTGATGATCTCCGGCTTGCAGCACTTCCGCTTCTGCCGGAGGCAGTGGGCGCTGATACACATTGAGCAGCAGTGGGCGGAAAATCTTCGCACTGTCGAGGGCGAACTGATGCACGAACGGGCGCACGACGAAGGTCTCCGCGAGAGCCGCGGCGACACTATCATTACCCGCAGTCTGCGCGTATATTCCCTTACGCTCGGCCTGAGCGGTCAGTGCGATGTTGTTGAATTCCGGCGCAGTGCGCAGGGCGTTCCGCTTGCCGGGCACGACGGGCTGTGGCTGCCGTACCCCGTCGAATACAAACGCGGCAAGCCCAAAGACGACGGCTGTGACGAATTGCAGCTGTGCGCACAGGCGATGTGCCTTGAAGAGATGCTGTGCTGCACAATTGACAGCGGCGCGCTGTTCTACGGCGAGCCGCGGCGGCGTACGCGTGTGGAGTTCACAGATGCACTGCGCCAAGAAGTCATTGACGATGCCGCCGAGATGCATGAGCTGTACCGCCGCGGATACACGCCGCGCGTAAAGCCGACCAAGTCATGCAACGCCTGTTCGCTCAAGGAGCTGTGTCTGCCGCGACTGTCGCGGACAGGCACGGTAGCCGCCTACCTGCGCGATAACATGGAGGACACGCCATGAAGAAACTGCTCAACACTCTGTTTGTCACAACGGAGGACGCATACCTCAGCCTTGACGGGGAGAACGTCGTTGTGAACCGTGAAAAGCAGGAGCTTGCGCGTTTCCCGCTGCATACCTTATCCGGGATCATCGCGTTCACCTACGCCGGTGCATCCCCTGCGCTCATGGGCGCATGTGCCAAGCGTGATATTGCGCTGAGCTTCTGCACTCCGCGCGGCCGTTTTCTCGCGAGATGCGTCGGCGAGACGACCGGCAATGTGCTACTTCGGCGCATGCAATACCGCGCGGCAGATGATCCTTTTCAAAGCTGCCGCATTGCCCGAAATATGATATTCGGGAAGCTGCACAACGCCCGCTGGAGCATTGAGCGCACGAAGCGCGATCACGGCCTTCGTGTTGATGTTAATAAGCTTCAGGCGTCCATCGACCGGATCAAAGGTCTTTACCCCCTTGTCATGGAAGAGATCTCGCTGGACTCGCTCCGCGGAGAAGAGGGCGCAGGTGCACAGGCATATTTTGACGTGTTCGACGATATGATCCTTCGCAGCAAGGATGAGTTTTATTATCGCACGCGCAGCCGCCGTCCGCCGCTCGACAATGTCAACGCCATGCTCTCATTCGCCTATTCCCTGCTTGGAAACGACTGTGCCTCGGCGCTTGAGAGCGTGGGGTTGGACGCTTATGTCGGCTTCATGCACCGCGACCGGCCAGGACGGTCTTCTCTTGCACTCGATCTGATGGAGGAGCTTCGCCCCTGTTTTGCGGATCGGTTTGTTCTGTCACTCATCAATAACCGCGTCGTTACCCCTTCGGACTTTGAGCACACCGACAGCGGCGCAGTGCTTTTGACCGACAATGGCCGAAAGGCATTTTTGAAGGCTTGGCAGGAGCGCAAGCGTGATGTTATTACCCATCCATACCTCAAAGAGAAGCTGTCCTGGGGGCTTGTACCGTATGTTCAGGCGCTGCTTCTCGCGCGGTATCTGCGTGATGACTTGGATGAGTATCCGCCGTTTCTGTGGAAGTGAGGAGGCAAATGCTTGTTCTGATAACTTATGACGTGAATACTGAGGGCGCGGGAGGAAGACGCAGGCTGAGAAAAATCGCTAAAGAGTGCATAAATTATGGTCAGCGCGTTCAGAACTCCGTGTTTGAGTGCCTCGTTGATCCCGCACAGTGCCGAAAGCTCCAGCACACTCTGTGTTCTATCATGGACGAGGAGCGCGACAGCCTGAGGTTTTACTACCTCGGGGATAAGTACCAAACCCGCATAGAGCATTTCGGCTCTAACCCGGGTTACGAGCCTGAGGGGGTGCTGATGGTCTGACTGCGAAGCAGAAGCTTACACATTTCTGCTGGGCGCTTCGCACCGAAAAATGAGCGTCAGCCCAAAGTTTTTATATGCTTACATACGTTTTTTGTAGGTAAGGCATCCCTTTCAGCGGGATATTTGTAACTCTTGCGCAAATCTGCACGAAAAAATTGTGCATGTTTGCTGTCGTGCCCCTCGCGGGGCACGTGGATTGAAATTACGCTGCGGCGGGCGGCACGGTGCTGCAGAACGGCGTCGTGCCCCTCGCGGGGCACGTGGATTGAAATTGAGGGTCACAGAAACGCTCGCGGACGGCGTCGGCGTCGTGCCCCTCGCGGGGCACGTGGATTGAAATTCCATTGCTGCATCTCCTGCTTTGTGAGGCCGAGTCGTGCCCCTCGCGGGGCACGTGGATTGAAATTGCTCGGCCTCGGCCTTGGCTTCCTCCGCCGCCTGTCGTGCCCCTCGCGGGGCACGTGGATTGAAATTCCTTTTTCTTGGTTTTCGGCCAGCGCGGCTGGCGGTCGTGCCCCTCGCGGGGCACGTGGATTGAAATATTTTTTGCTCCTCCCAAAATTATGGTAGGCTCATGTCGTGCCCCTCGCGGGGCACGTGGATTGAAATAGCGCGTACGAGGCCGCCCACGCCGCCAAGTTTGGTCGTGCCCCTCGCGGGGCACGTGGATTGAAATGGTGTCTGCCTCCATCGCCGTCTGCAGGCGGCGCTCGTCGTGCCCCTCGCGGGGCACGTGGATTGAAATAAATCGCGGCGGAAAGAAATATTTTTACTACGCCGTCGTGCCCCTCGCGGGGCACGTGGATTGAAATAGCGGGCATCCGGCTTGCAGCAGGACGGCATCAGTCGTGCCCCTCGCGGGGCACGTGGATTGAAATGCCGCAGATTGCGGCGAGTTGCCGCAAGTTGCCGCGTCGTGCCCCTCGCGGGGCACGTGGATTGAAATTTGAGCATGTCGATGGTAGTGTTGGTTCCCTCGTGTCGTGCCCCTCGCGGGGCACGTGGATTGAAATTTTGAGTGGTCTCGCCAACTTTCCTCCCCGCCCTCGTCGTGCCCCTCGCGGGGCACGTGGATTGAAATGCCGTAGCTGGTGCAGCCCGCGTAAAGGTCGTCGGGGTCGTGCCCCTCGCGGGGCACGTGGATTGAAATCTCCAAGCTCGGCGGCGGTAAGAAGGGCGCCGCCCGTCGTGCCCCTCGCGGGGCACGTGGATTGAAATACAGAAAGTAGGTGAAGGTCATTGGAACTGTTTAAGTCGTGCCCCTCGCGGGGCACGTGGATTGAAATAAATGCATTGCCGTTGTCCAACTCCGGCACAAGCTGGTCGTGCCCCTCGCGGGGCACGTGGATTGAAATAGACTCTTCTCGCGCCTGTGATGGATAATTTGTATGTCGTGCCCCTCGCGGGGCACGTGGATTGAAATAAGATACAGCCCCGGTAACACGGGGCTGTATTGTTAGGTCGTGCCCCTCGCGGGGCACGTGGATTGAAATTGCGTTGTGGTAACGCCGATATTACCATGCATACTGTCGTGCCCCTCGCGGGGCACGTGGATTGAAATACGTGAAACATGGGCGGCACTTTTGAAAGGATGATATAAGTCGTGCCCCTCGCGGGGCACGTGGATTGAAATACACGCTAAAGGCTTAAATTTTTTAACTGGGAACGTCGTGCCCCTCGCGGGGCACGTGGATTGAAATGCAATAGTCTGTGTGACATGTTCAGAGCGTGAAGTCGTGCCCCTCGCGGGGCACGTGGATTGAAATCGAAGACGGCGTGTTTGCTGTAAAGTCGCGTCGCCGTCGTGCCCCTCGCGGGGCACGTGGATTGAAATGTCGCTATGTGGTTCGCCATGCCCTTCCTGCGGCGTCGTGCCCCTCGCGGGGCACGTGGATTGAAATCGTGATAATCTACGGCGACAGATATTGCGGCGGGGTCGTGCCCCTCGCGGGGCACGTGGATTGAAATTGTCAAGTTTTTTACCATTGTTTGCGCATGTTGTCGTCGTGCCCCTCGCGGGGCACGTGGATTGAAATTCCGGCCGCCTGCACCGTGAACGCCAGCTTTTTGGTCGTGCCCCTCGCGGGGCACGTGGATTGAAATCCTGCCTTGCCTTCATAATCCACATTATACGGAGGTCGTGCCCCTCGCGGGGCACGTGGATTGAAATACGACAGCAACATCAAGCTTTACAGTCACTTCCGAGTCGTGCCCCTCGCGGGGCACGTGGATTGAAATTTCGCGCCAAGTCGCGGGAATAACCTTGGCGAACGTCGTGCCCCTCGCGGGGCACGTGGATTGAAATAACCTCACTGCCCCTAGCGTTGGTATCAGTGTAGAGTCGTGCCCCTCGCGGGGCACGTGGATTGAAATGCAAAGCTGGCGATATTGACAAAGCGGCCATCAGTCGTGCCCCTCGCGGGGCACGTGGATTGAAATTTGCCCTTGCTAGGACGCCCAGCGGGCAGGCGCTCGTCGTGCCCCTCGCGGGGCACGTGGATTGAAATCCAAAATTTTGATAGGCGGCGGCGATACAGACCCGAGTCGTGCCCCTCGCGGGGCACGTGGATTGAAATTCAAGGCGGCTATAACAGCATGGAGCGCTGCCAATCGTCGTGCCCCTCGCGGGGCACGTGGATTGAAATATTTTCTGCAAAAACTCGCGCAGTGACATGTTTGGTCGTGCCCCTCGCGGGGCACGTGGATTGAAATGGCTCTCTTGATATATCTGTAGATTGGAGGGATGAGTCGTGCCCCTCGCGGGGCACGTGGATTGAAATCCCACCCATAGAAGCATTATTTTATACAAGATGCGTCGTGCCCCTCGCGGGGCACGTGGATTGAAATCCGACGCTGGTATATTTAACCAATCGGCCGAATTGTCGTGCCCCTCGCGGGGCACGTGGATTGAAATCGGCGTTCGCGTCGGCTCTACCCATGCATAAAAGGGGTCGTGCCCCTCGCGGGGCACGTGGATTGAAATTCCTTAAATATAATTTTTCCCAAACCGCGCCCGGAAGTCGTGCCCCTCGCGGGGCACGTGGATTGAAATAAGCTCCAGCAGCGCTATATCGCCCCAGCCTCGCCGTCGTGCCCCTCGCGGGGCACGTGGATTGAAATGGCTTGCAATCGCGCACACGCTGATGCTTGACCCAGTCGTGCCCCTCGCGGGGCACGTGGATTGAAATTGCCAGCTTGTCGGAAAGCTCGTCATACTTCGCGTCGTGCCCCTCGCGGGGCACGTGGATTGAAATACAAGCCTCCGTGCTGATTTTGTAGTTGGCAAAAGTCGTGCCCCTCGCGGGGCACGTGGATTGAAATGCTATATCGCGCTCTGACTGCAACATCTGCTGTGTGGTCGTGCCCCTCGCGGGGCACGTGGATTGAAATATCTCCTGATGTGAAATTGTTGAGTAATTAGTTGTCGTGCCCCTCGCGGGGCACGTGGATTGAAATCGTTCATTGCTACACCTCCCTTCGTGGCCTAGCAGTCGTGCCCCTCGCGGGGCACGTGGATTGAAATGGACAGACGACCGAGCACCCACACTGACCGCTGCGGGTCGTGCCCCTCGCGGGGCACGTGGATTGAAATTATGGATGATAAGCCCATAATTATAGGGACAACCGGAGTCGTGCCCCTCGCGGGGCACGTGGATTGAAATAGGGATAGCACCTGACAGTTTCTAACCGTGGCACTGTCGTGCCCCTCGCGGGGCACGTGGATTGAAATATATTGATACTATGCAACAGTATAGAAAATACGCCGGTCGTGCCCCTCGCGGGGCACGTGGATTGAAATATGAGCACGGCGCAGGCGCTTAACAAAGAGCTGAACATGTCGTGCCCCTCGCGGGGCACGTGGATTGAAATATTTCCGTCCGATGCTGATGGTGCATTATTTTGTGTCGTGCCCCTCGCGGGGCACGTGGATTGAAATCTGGTCTGGTTGACCATAACTAATCTTGGAGGGCGGTCGTGCCCCTCGCGGGGCACGTGGATTGAAATCTTCTGTCGAGTACTCTATCCCGCAGATAAAAGCGTCGTGCCCCTCGCGGGGCACGTGGATTGAAATAAGATACAGCCCCGGTAACACGGGGCTGTATTGTTGTCGTGCCCCTCGCGGGGCACGTGGATTGAAATTAGTTGCATCCGACTCCGCGAAATAAGCAATCGGAGTCGTGCCCCTCGCGGGGCACGTGGATTGAAATGGCGAAACCGAGACTGTCAATTTCTGGCAGAGCATCGTCGTGCCCCTCGCGGGGCACGTGGATTGAAATCAATTTTCCGGCACTTGCCATTTAAAAACGCTGAGTCGTGCCCCTCGCGGGGCACGTGGATTGAAATTGCGGAAAATGAAAGTCCCGGTGCAAAAGACAGAGTCGTGCCCCTCGCGGGGCACGTGGATTGAAATAGCTGCCGCCGCGCTGTTGGCGGCATTTGTGGCGTCGTGCCCCTCGCGGGGCACGTGGATTGAAATTTGATTTTAAGGCTGTGCGTGGCCTAGATGTAAACAGTCGTGCCCCTCGCGGGGCACGTGGATTGAAATCGCGACCAGCTCGACACGGCTTTTAGCGGCGTCGGTCGTGCCCCTCGCGGGGCACGTGGATTGAAATATATAATTGTAAAAAAATGGCGGCTGTGCCAAGGTCGTGCCCCTCGCGGGGCACGTGGATTGAAATAATAGTCGTGTTGCCTATGTCTTTTTTGCGAGTAAGTCGTGCCCCTCGCGGGGCACGTGGATTGAAATCAATTTTCCGGCACTTGCCATTTAAAAACGCTGAGGTCGTGCCCCTCGCGGGGCACGTGGATTGAAATTGCGGAAAATGAAAGTCCCGGTGCAAAAGACAGAGGTCGTGCCCCTCGCGGGGCACGTGGATTGAAATATATAGCTTTTTAGCCATCAGTAGCTCACCTCCGTGTCGTGCCCCTCGCGGGGCACGTGGATTGAAATAACGACGGGCGCGCTCAGCTGGAGACGGAGACGTGTCGTGCCCCTCGCGGGGCACGTGGATTGAAATAGGGATAGCACCTGACAGTTTCTAACCGTGGCACTGTCGTGCCCCTCGCGGGGCACGTGGATTGAAATAAAACGTCCGGCCTCCGCCTTCGTGGCGGGGGTAGTCGTGCCCCTCGCGGGGCACGTGGATTGAAATACGCAGCGGTGTGACCGCGACGACCTCGCCGAGTCCGTCGTGCCCCTCGCGGGGCACGTGGATTGAAATGGCTCAAAGAATTGAGCGTTACTCACTGCATTGGTCGTGCCCCTCGCGGGGCACGTGGATTGAAATCTTTGTTACTGCTAAAGGCTCCGACCACGTTTTCGTCGTGCCCCTCGCGGGGCACGTGGATTGAAATCTCTTGATAGCCGATGCTCCTCGCCTGTTCGCTGTTGTCGTGCCCCTCGCGGGGCACGTGGATTGAAATATATTGATACTATGGATAAAACGATAACAGAGAGGTCGTGCCCCTCGCGGGGCACGTGGATTGAAATTGGTGTTAAGCTTATTACTTATCCTAATGGATTTCGTCGTGCCCCTCGCGGGGCACGTGGATTGAAATTCTTTTCTCTGAACAACTGCGTTTTGCGCAAGCAAGTCGTGCCCCTCGCGGGGCACGTGGATTGAAATTAAAGGTCAGCGTGTGAAGGTTGTTGATCCTCAGGGAGTCGTGCCCCTCGCGGGGCACGTGGATTGAAATACCTGACAAAATGATACAGTGAGTACCAGACCCTATGTCGTGCCCCTCGCGGGGCACGTGGATTGAAATACGACGCATAAGCCATGAGCAGACCGCATAACGGGTCGTGCCCCTCGCGGGGCACGTGGATTGAAATCATGTTGAACAACGATTGTTTTAGCCTCGCCACCGTCGTGCCCCTCGCGGGGCACGTGGATTGAAATAAGTTTTCCCTTGCTGGTGATTCCGTCGTTGGCGGTCGTGCCCCTCGCGGGGCACGTGGATTGAAATCGCATCGCCTTGTCTGGGACCACTGGCAGGAATTTGTCGTGCCCCTCGCGGGGCACGTGGATTGAAATTTACCGACTGCGGCAGTGTTGCGAAACACATTAGCGTCGTGCCCCTCGCGGGGCACGTGGATTGAAATAAGATAGATTACGCCGTGACCGAGATCCGGCATCGTCGTGCCCCTCGCGGGGCACGTGGATTGAAATTGTTCCTTATCTCGTAGATCATCCTAATGGACGTAGTCGTGCCCCTCGCGGGGCACGTGGATTGAAATATAAAACCTCAAACCTCCTGAGATCTACGGATAGGTCGTGCCCCTCGCGGGGCACGTGGATTGAAATATAAAACCTCAAACCTCCTGAGATCTACGGATAGGTCGTGCCCCTCGCGGGGCACGTGGATTGAAATTGTTTGCCCATTCGCGGGCATAATCAAGGCGACAGCGTCGTGCCCCTCGCGGGGCACGTGGATTGAAATAGCCGGCATCTGATCGAGGCCGGCATCAGAGCGCGTCGTGCCCCTCGCGGGGCACGTGGATTGAAATATCTTGCCCGTGATCAACCTAATTTTTTTGTATAGGTCGTGCCCCTCGCGGGGCACGTGGATTGAAATCGTGATCAGAATTTGCAGGATCCTTTGCTCATTCCGTCGTGCCCCTCGCGGGGCACGTGGATTGAAATTGCTTCTGTTAATGATCCTGATCCTAATCTTGTGTCGTGCCCCTCGCGGGGCACGTGGATTGAAATCAAAAACATTCTGTTCGCCCATTCACGGGCATAATGTCGTGCCCCTCGCGGGGCACGTGGATTGAAATCGTTGGCTCCATGGGTACTCGCGCAATGGTGTTGAGGTCGTGCCCCTCGCGGGGCACGTGGATTGAAATTTGATGCCGGCCTTGATCTGATGCCGGCTGAAATGAGTCGTGCCCCTCGCGGGGCACGTGGATTGAAATGCGTCCACAGGATAAACGACGCGAGTTAAGGGATGTCGTGCCCCTCGCGGGGCACGTGGATTGAAATCATAAATCTCTGCATCTGGAAAGCGAAGCGAAGTGCGTCGTGCCCCTCGCGGGGCACGTGGATTGAAATGCCGAAGAAATGGCTAATACTGCGCACCAGCGTAAGTCGTGCCCCTCGCGGGGCACGTGGATTGAAATTCCCGCTTATTCTTCGGCGCGCTCTGCTATCTATTGTCGTGCCCCTCGCGGGGCACGTGGATTGAAATGTCCTTGCCGACCTCAACGCGGACGACAATGCTAAGCGTCGTGCCCCTCGCGGGGCACGTGGATTGAAATGACGAAGCGCATGGGGATCCGCAAGGGCTTTAGGTCGTGCCCCTCGCGGGGCACGTGGATTGAAATATGAAGAGCTGCACATCACGCTTTACCAAGGTGGGGTCGTGCCCCTCGCGGGGCACGTGGATTGAAATAAGACCATAATGATGGGCAGCGCAGAGAGCTAGGTCGTGCCCCTCAAGGGGCATGTGGATTGAAATGTGTTGACAATGATCGTATTGACCAGCTTGAAAATTTGTGCCCATCGCGGGGCACTAGACTTAAACTGCCTATATTACGGATAACGCAGAGCTAATCGAGGGTATGCCGGTAAGTCCCGATATATCATCGTTGAGGTTAAACTATGGATATCTTGCACCTGTGTCGGCGTCACCCTGATTTTTCAGTCTCATTATTGCTGTTCCGGATGGACAGCGTATACCGTTATCAGGAAACATCGTAATGTTTCTGATTTTTGCAGCATAACAGCAACTTACAGTGTTTTATGTGTATGATATTGATCATACCAGTATAATGCCCATTCTCAGCATTGAATGCATAACGTTTACCTGTTGTACAGCACCATTATACATTCTTTAACATAATGCTGTATAATAAGCATTGGCTCGCTTTCCTTGTGCCGAGGAAAGCGAGTCGATGCGCTTGTTATTTACTTTTCCGCCCTGCTACGGGTCAGAGTATGATCAGCAGCGCGCACACGACCGCAACCACGCCGCCCACAGCGCTAATCACGCCGTATATCTTTCTGGACTCTGGATCATTCTTTTCCTTCCCCAGATAGTACACGCCTGCCACAAGCACAAGTATCCCAATAACGAGACCGATAATTTTTGCCGCCATGATTTTATCCTCCTTATTTCTTTCTCCAATTCAGCAGAAATGCCGAATTTGTGATTACAAGCACCGAGCCGGCATTATGCACCAGCGCGCCGATGACCGGATCAAGCGTACCGATAATGGCGAGCGCTATCGCCACGAAATTCAGAGCCATAGAAAAGCTCATATTGAGCCGTATGGTCGTCATCATGCGCTTTGACAGCGCGACAAGATGCGGCAGTTCCTTCACATCATCATTCACAAGCGCGATATCTGCGGCGTCAACGGCAATGTCGCTGCCGATCCCGCCCATAGCGATCCCGACGTCGGCCTTTTTCAGCGCAGGCGCATCGTTCACGCCGTCGCCGATCATGCACACGGGCGCGCCCGCGCTCTGGTATTCGCCGATATGCGTCAGCTTATCCTGCGGCAGACAATTCGCGTGCAGCTCGCTTATATGCAGGCTGTCTGCGATAGCCCGCGCGGCATTCTCATGGTCGCCCGTCAATAGCACGGGTCTGACGCCAAGCTCGGAAAGTCGATCTATCATCTCCGTGCTCTCCGCTCTCAGCGTGTCGGCCAGCGCAATAAAGCCCACGAAAGCTCCGTCCGTCGCTACATACACGACTGTGCAGCCACGCGAGATGTACTCTTCGGCCGCATCCGGTATGTCAAATGCAACGCCGTGCTCACTCAGCAGCTCAGGATTTCCCGCAAGAATTGCGATGCCGTCCACCACGGCGCTAACGCCGCGGCCAGGGATCATAGTAAAATCCGTAACTTCAGCGGTCGCGCCACCGTTTTTCCTCCAGACGCCCGCAATCGCCTTGCCAAGCGGGTGCTCCGACATCTGTTCAGCAGACGCCGTGAGCCGGTACAGCTCGTCATCACTGACACCATCGTGCATGCTGTGCGCCGCAACGGCCGCAGGTGTGCCATGCGTCAGCGTTCCGGTCTTGTCGAAAGCCACCACTTTGACCGAAGCTAGGCGCTCAAGCGCGTCACCTTCCCTCACAAGGAAGCCATGCCGTGTGGCATTACCGATCGCGGCCATGATTGCGGTCGGCGTGGCAAGCACAAGCGCGCATGGGCAAAACACGACCAGAATTGTGACCGCGCGTAGAATTAGTCCAGTTATAAGCCATGTCAGCAACGACGCAGTGAGGGCAATAGCAACAATCCATGTCGCCCAACGGTCAGCAATGCCGACAATTTTCGCCTTTCCCGCGTCTGCTGACTGAACCAGACGTATCATGCGCTGGATTGAGCTATCCTCCCCAACACGCGTGGCGCGCATATCAAAACGCGCCAAACTGGTTGACTGTTCCGCTGGAAACCTCATCCCCCGGCGCTTTGTCAACAGGGAGCGACTCGCCGGTCATCACGGCCTGATTCACAGAGGTCTGTCCGGCGGTAATAATGCCGTCCACGGGCACGCTCTCGCCGGGGAGGACACGCAAAACATCACCTACCCTTACCTCCTGCGCAGGTATCACCCTCTCTGTGCCGCCAGATATAACACGCGCGGTACGCGGAGTGAGACGGACAAGGCGTTCAATACCGGCACGTGCCTTTGTAACCGTCAGCTCCTCGAGCAATGAGCCCAACTGCATGATGACAGCAACTTCACCCGCAGCGAAATATTCGCCAATACATACAGAAGCGATGAGCGCCAGCGACACAAGAACGTCTGCCTTGATATCAAACTCTGTCACCAGCCCAATTATCGCTTCCAGCACTATCGGCACACCGCAGAGAATTATTGCAACCCACATGATATCAAACGGCAGCGGCTGAACGCCCAGCAAGCTAAGGACAGTCGCAATACCGGATATAACAAGAAGAACAATATCCTTTTTCGTCCCACCGATGCCCATCAGTTCCTCAAGCTTCTCCATAAACGAATCAACTTTCTTTTTCATACTACGTCTCTTTCCATACCCCCACCGGGTATGTGTATATTATACCCATATGGGTATGGTATGCCAATAGATATTAAAGGAATTTTCTTTTATATCAAATCACATAAAACCGGCGGATGAAAAAAGCCCTTACCTTCAAGAATGAAGGCAAGGGCAAACAAAAATCTCGGAAACCGTAGACTCTGTGCGCATTTTTTACCACATATAAGTATGCTAGCAAAAAATACCAATGGCCGAAACCATTGGTATTTCTACATTTGGCAGGGGAAGAAGGCTTCGAACCCTCGGCCTACGGTTTTGGAGACCGCCGCTCTACCAGCTGAGCTATTCCCCTATTTAATTGAAAGAATTGGTGGACCGTCAGGGACTCGAACCCCGGACCGACCGGTTATGAGCCGGTTGCTCTACCAACTGAGCTAACGGTCCAAATCTCACTAAAAATATTGCCGTCACGATATCGTGACGGCAATACCGTTTCAGTGGCGCCCCCTGTAGGATTCGAACCTACGACCCTGCGGTTAACAGCCGCATGCTCTACCTGTTGAGCTAAGGAGGCAAAGTTCAAAGGGCTTGACTTGCGCCAAACCCTTTGTGTTGGCGTTGACCTATCTTTCCAGTCCGTCTCCAGACAAGTATTGTCGGCACTGGTGAGCTTAACTTCTGTGTTCGGAATGGGAACAGGTGGACCCTCACCGTTAAAAACACCAACTGCATTTGGAACATACCAAATACTACACTATTCAATTCCCTTTGTCAAGGGGTTCCTTGAGGATGAATAAACATCCTCAAGGATGGTACACCTTCAGGGACTCGAACCCTGGACACCCTGATTAAGAGTCAGGTGCTCTACCAGCTGAGCTAAAGGTGCATATGGTGACCCGTGGGAGAGTCGAACTCCCGATTGGGGCGTGAGAGGCCCCCGTCTTGACCACTTGACCAACGGGCCACGTCAAGGCATATTGTACCCTGAAAACTAAACAGAGGAGAGTGAAAGCAAGGGGTTTGCCTGCAAAATATAGGTCAAGCCCTCGGGTTATTAGTACCAGTAGGCTGAACACATTACTGCGCTTACACCGCTGGCCTATCAACGAAGTAGTCTTCTTCGACCCTTACTCCA
>OJJV01000682.1_pt1 | contig 19299 bp, 13 predicted proteins | sample 1596391 | NCBI WGS metagenome assembly OJJV01 (sample SAMEA4350164, study PRJEB24818) | metagenome | biome: human; feature: gut; material: faeces | place: Denmark | collected 2013-09
GATTGATGGAAAATCCGTCCTCATTTTCACCGAGATGCACCCAGTCAGGTTCAATGTCGATGGGTCTGTCACGCTTTTGCAGGAAGATGATGTCGGACACCACCTCCGTACCGGCGTTGGCCTTGAACGCATTGTTGGGCAGGCGGATCGCACCCAACAGCTCCGCCCGCTGCGCGATGTACTTACGGACTTCGGGAGATTGCTTATCCATGGTATAGCGGGAGGTCACAAAGGCAATCACGCCGCCCGGACGCACCTGATCCAGCGTTTTGGCAAAAAAGTAGTCATGGATGGAAAAACCGAGCTTGTTGTAAGCCCGGTCGTTGACCTGATACTGTCCAAAGGGCACGTTGCCGATGGCAAGGTCGAAGAAATCCCGCCTGTCGGTAGTTTCAAAGCCTGCCACGGTAATGTCTGCCTTGGGATAGAGCTGCTTGGCGATTCTGCCGGTGATGCTGTCCAGCTCCACACCGTACAAGCGGCTTCCTTGCATCTCCTGCGGGAGAAGCCCGAAAAAGTTCCCGACGCCCATGGCAGGCTCCAAGATGTTGCCGGTCTGGAAGCCCATGCTGCCGACAGCCTCATAGATTGCCTTGATAACCGTGGGGCTGGTGTAGTGGGCGTTGAGGGTGGAGGCGCGGGCGGCGGCGTATTCCTCCGGGGAAAGTGTGGCGTACAGCTCTGCAAATTCGTCTTTCCAGTTATCCTTGCTTTCATCAAAAGCATCCGCAAGTCCGCCCCAGCCGACATAGCGGGATAGGATTTCCTGCTGCTCCGGCGTGGCCTGTGCGCCCTCAAACTCCAGCTCTTTCAGAAGATTGATTGCCGCCATATTCGCCCGAAACTTGGCCTTAGCGCCGCCTTTGCCGAGATCATCGTCCATGATGCGGAAGTTTTCCGCAGGCGGCTTTTGCGGCACAGGCGGCTCCGGCTCGGTGGTGCGGATAGTCTGGATTTCAATGTCATAGGGAAGCTGGCTTTTCTCGCCGGGGTAGAACGCTACGGTTTCCGTGGTAAACTGCGGCTGCTCCGGTTTTGCTGCTTCCGGTGGTGTCTGTTCCGGTTGGGAAACTTCCGGCTCTTGAACGGAAATGGTCTGTTCAGCTTGCGCCTGTGTCCGGCTCTGCGCCTGCGCTTCCTCCAGAAAAACGGCGCGCAGCACGGGAGCGGCGTCCGGCCACAACAATCCGAGGGCGTGTACGCCCTTTTCCCCATGCACCTGCGCCTGAAAGCCGCTTCTTGAGGTGATGAAATCTGCCTCGGTGCCGTCCTCCAGCGTCATGGTGTCCGCGTCCGACGCGGCGAAAACGTTGGAAAGATACGCGCCGATGGCGGCATTGCCCCCGCCCTGCCGGAACAGCTCCCGCACCTCGTCCCGGATGTCAGGCGTGAGGATGCCGTTCATCAGGAGGTCGCGGAGGTCGTCGTTTCTGCTCCGTGCGGGAAGATAATCTGTTATGGCGGCGTTTCTCTCATCCCGGCGCAGCAGCCGTTCAAAATTCTCGCGGCTTTCGGCGCGGAATACGGGATAGCGGAGTGCCGGGTCACGAAGCTGCACATTGAGCGCGCCGACCTCCGTGATCTCAAAGGGCGTGTTGTCCAGATAGACGGTATCGCCCACGGCATACGGCACACGAAAAATCATGTTTTCCTGTTCGTTTTCGGCAGTGATCTCCTTGACAGGTTGCGTCTGCTCCGCAGCGAAGAAATAGCCGGTGTCGAGGTAACGCTCAAAAACGGTGCGGTCTACGCTGACCGTTTCCTGCTCCGGGACGCTTGGCAGAGTGTACCAAACATTATCTTCGTCTACACGCTCGACCACCATCAGAGTTTCCCTCTGTTCGGCTGCGGTGGAAGAAAAGCCGTCGCCCACGCGATAGGCATTCCCCAGCGGCGTTGTGAAAACCGGCGCGTCCGGCTCCATACCGCGGCTGCGCTGAATACTGGAGAGGTAGTCAATGGCGTTAGATTGCTCCGCGAAGCGAAGCACCTGCCTACCCTCCTCATAGAAGCGGTCAAGGGCCGAGTCCCAGATGCCGGTAATGCCTCCCTCATTGGGGTGCAGACGGATGGAAAAACGGTCCGGTGAGTCCATGTGCGCCGCCTGCGCTTCCTGCGCCGCGATCTGCTCCACATCCGCCATGACCTGCCGGACGAAGGGGCTGTTGCGATTAGCTTCCGCATCCACAATCTGCCCATTTACAATACCTCTTTCAGCAAGCGCTTCCCGGATGGCGATGGGGTCAATATTGTCAAAGTTGTCCTGTTCCTGCTCGGTGTAGAAGCTATCGGATTGAATGAGTTGGGCGATACGCCGCTGCACCTTGGCCCATGACAGCGTGACCGGCTCGGAATTGCCCACGGAGATTTGCAGCGGCTTGGAGCTGTCGCCAACGCCGTATTCCGCTGCCAGCCATGCGGCGGTATCCCTGTCGCGGGCATGAGCCTTCATGTAGCGGACAACTGCGTGCTTGCTTTCAATCCTGCCGTTCCACTGCTGCAAGGCCGCGTCGATGTCCTCCTGCGTCACCTTATAGGGCGAGGGCGTGACCGTGGTTGCCAGCGTTGGGTACAGCTCGTCCAAAAGCTCCTGATGCAGCCGGTTGTGGAACGCGGGCATATCGAAATAGAGCCGTGTGAGCTGCAAATCGCCGGATTCCATGACGATGCGCCGGATTGCCGCCGCGCCCTCCAGATAGGCATTCTGACGGTCGGAATTGCGGCAGGCGTTGAGGAAAGCGTCGTCCGCGACAAGCGTGTTGCCCACGGTCAGCTTATACTGTTCAAACAGCTCGGCCACGGTCGGCTGCGGCTGAACTGCGGCAGGGTCGCGGAATACCCTCGTACCGTCTGCGCCAAATTCGGCTTCGTATGCGTCAATGGCGGCTTCTGCTTCATGGTCAACGGAGCGCATGGTATAGACGCGGCGTTCCGTGCCGATTTTCTGTGCTGCGGCAATGGTCACATCGTACTTGTCTCGCAATTTCTCTACATACATCTCTAAATTGTGCAACGGTACGCCGCACATCTCCACACGGCCAGCACCGGGGATCGCTCTTGTGGTAAGGTTGAGATCAAGCAGCTCCGCCGCCTGTTTTGCGTCCTCGCCGTAAATCTCAAAGAAATCGCCCACCTGAAACAGCACGATGTTGTCCGGGCGGGCTTCTTTGATGGAATTGTATTCGTTTTGCGCCGTGCGTTCTGTTTCCTTTTCCTGTTGAAGCTGCGCGTACCGCTCCTTTTCCCTTGGGGAGAGGAAGCGTTCCTTCTGAATGAGGCTGTCAATCCTTGCTGCCACCTTCGTCCAGCTCAGCTCCACGTTGGCGCAGCCTGCTTTTTTCAGGACAATGCCGCGGCTGTCGTGGCTTTCATCACTATGGGATGCACCGGAAACGGCGTGGGAGCGCCCGCCTATGCCGTACTCATCTTTGAGGAAAGCTGCCTTTTCCTTGCCGGTCTGGTCGGCGGTGAAGTATTCGTAGATTCTGCCCTTGCCGCCCTCGACACCGCTGCCGCGATCCAGCGCGTGGTCGATCTCGTCCTCCGTGATGAAGCGCCCCAGCTCCGGCACTGTGGTCATTTCGGAGGAATACTCCCTGCGGGGCAAGGACAGGTCCCGCAGGCTCTGCCAAATCTGATCGAGCTTGTGATAGTGGAATCGCAGCAGGCTTCTGTCCTGTTCATGGGCGGCGTAAAACTGCGCGAACTCGCCGGAGAGCGTATCGCGGAAATCTGTGTTTGTCAGTTGCTCCGCCAGCCGCGCCGTTTCATCGGGGAAGCCGCCGCCCCGCAGAGCATCCATGCAGGAGAGATAGCCCTGTTCCCGTGCCTCGTCGCTGAGATCGTGTTTCAGATACCAGAGGGCTTGGGCAAGCTGCATCCGCTCATGCTGCCCTGCTTCGGCAAGCTCCACATTGGAGGCATACACGCCGCTGTCCATAAGCTCAGAAATACGTGCGGCGGCGTCCTGCCATGCAATTACCTGCGCGCTGCGCACATATTCCGCACTTCTGCCGGGAGCGATGTGGATGCCGTCTACGGCGTACCACGCGGAAAGCTCGCCCCCCGGCGTCTTAAAGCCGTTGCCGCCGTGGAAGGTGCTTTGCAGCAGCGCGGCAATGTCCTCCGTGGGCTTCTGCTTCTGGAACGCGGCGGCAATGACCATGCGGGTATCGTCCTCGTTGCCGCCCAGCCGCAGCACATGGTCAAGCTGCGCCTGAGAAACGGAAAAAGCGAAGGGCGTCTGCGCAACGCTCTCCGCTTCTTCTATGGCTGTAATCTGTTCCGCTTCGGTGGGGAAAAAGGAAAGCTGACCGCCCCGCGTGGGGTGTTCTGTTATGCGTAGATCAGCTCCGCGAGAATCACTTCCTCCGCCTGCGCCTTGCAGGCGTTCATCAAGCCCACCCATTTCATGGGATCGCTGGCTTTCAGCGCTTCCGTCGCTCCGGCCTCCGCTGCCAGCTCCGGCATCATCTGCTCTAAGCGGCTCTGCGCCGCCTGCTCGATCTCCAGCAGGTGCGGGAACAGGGCTTCCTCCAAGATCATCTGGTTCCAGAGAATGGGACGATGCTCCTTCAGGTACTTCTGGCGCATCCGCCCGTACTTGCCGAGGGGCTGCTCCGGCACCTCGATCTTCAGGTCGGGAATCAGGTAATCTCCGTTCATCGTGTAAGTCAGGTTGTTCTCCATGCTCTGCCGTCCTTTCCGCGCTGTGTTCGCGCTCATAATTTCGTATGGTAACTTCGATCTGCCGCAAAACCTGTTCGTTGATCTCGCTGACCGCCGTGCCGAGTGCCGCCACCGTGCGCGGGGTGTTGAAATCAAAGATGCTGAAAAAATCCTCGTGTTCAAAGTGCTCCTCCGGCTGCATCCCGCAGCGGGACATGAGGGAGTAGGTGATGCTGACCACCGCGGCGTTTTTGAACGCCACCTCGATGTTGTAATCATCATACTCCTCCAGATAGGAATCCGCAACGATGCCGAGGATGTCGCGGGAATGGTCGCGCCAGTATTTCGCAGCAAGCTGAGAAGCGACGCTCTCGAACTGCTCCGCAAGGCCGTTTTTGCCGGAAACGCCGTAATTACGCTCCAGCATGGCGCTCACGCTGTCGGTATGCTCATCTCGCAGCTCCCACAGGTTGACGCGGCGGGCGTTTTCCTTGCCGCCGGTGTCGGAAACGTCAAAGACGTATTTGAGCCGGGGCTTGTAGCCGGTAGCGTCGATGAGGGCGATGCCCGTGCTGCCGCGCCGGACATAGCGCCCCATCTTCTCGTTCCAGAAGTCGTACTCCGCGCAGGCGGTGGCCTCCGGGCGCTGCATATAGATCATGAGCTGCTCGTTGTAGGGGTATTTATACAGCCTTGCGGCGGTGGTCAGGAACGCCGTCCACGCCAGATGGCTGCCAGTGATCTGCCGCGCGGTGCGCTCCGCCTGCTCCGCGTAGGCTTGCAGTTTGTTTGGCATAAGCAAAATCCTCCCTTCATGGTTTTCTGTTGAAGCCGTTTCTTTTTGCCGCCTCCCTCGCCGCCTGTTTCCGTTTCTCACTGTACGGCGCGGTCAGGCGGAAGGACAAGCGCCCCTTGCGGATGCTGAACTCCATGCCGCCTGTGTCGGGGTCTGCGTCCAGTTGGCGGCACTCTGTGGGGTGCTGCGCGGCGTAGGCGGCAAGGCGGTTTCTAAGGTCAGTATTGTGGGTGCGGATATGGATAAGGGGTTCTTTTTCGTCAAAGGTGATCTCCGTGATTTTCTGCGCTTTTGTCAGTCCTGTTCTCATAAATGGCCTTTCTGCGCCTCCTGCGCGAAGCAGGCGCGATTTTGGGGTATTTTCTCCGGCTCATGACTTGGGAAAAACGGCGATTTTCAAACTGAAACGCGCCGGATGATACATTCCTCATCCGGCGCGCTCCCAGCGGCGAATCTGCGATTTTTCCGGCTCTTGACCGTAAAACAGTCAGCTTTGCTCAGAGGTCAAAATCCGGCGTCAGGTCGAGGGCGGCGTACTCCGCGTCGGTAATGTCGCGCAGCTTTGCGAGGGCGCTGTCCGTCAGCTCCCGCAGCTCGGCCTCCTCCGCGTCCAGATACCCCCGCATTTCTGTGAGGGCCGCGATCAGGCCCTCGCGGGTGCCTGCCGCGTTGTAGATGCTCATAAGGCTGACTTCATCGTGGGTGAAATGCTTGTCGTTCATATCAAAGCTCTCTTTCCGCGCTCCGTTTGGGCGCTGTTTTGTTTTTCGACTGCTCCGGCGTCCTTTCCCTGAGCTTTTCCAGCACGGAGGGCTTCTTCTGCTCGCGGTGGGAGGCCGCAGCCAGCTCCGTCAGGGAGATGGAAAAGCCCGCCTTGACCTGCGCCTCCAGATCGGCCACGGTGGGCTGCTTGGGGCCGTTGTTGATGATGCCGTCGATCATGCCATAGTCGTCCTCCAACAGCATCTCCGCGTTTTTGAGGTAATTCTCCGGCTTGAGGAAATTGGGAAGCTCCCGGAAGCCGATGCTGTCAACGTAATGACAGGATACTACGCCGTTTTGCTTCAAGGCAACGATGTCGCTGACCGACAGGCTGTGTCCCTTGAAATCCGCAGGGTGATCCACGTTGAACCGCTGATAAATCATATCCAGATTGGTTCTGGCATTCCCATAATCCATAAACCCGCCGGTGTAGATCGCGTCGTAGCCGCCGCGCTCCGGCGTGACGCCCTTGCTCTGCAAGTAGTCATAGTTCATGAAGCGGTAAGCGTCCAATTCACCGCCGCGCCGGATCTGATAAATGAGGAAAGCGTCCTGCGGGTTTTCCAGAAACAGCTTTTCCGTGTCTGCCTGTTCGCTCAGCGTCACAACGCCGCGCACCGCGTCCCATTCCTCGCGCTCCACGCCGAACACGCCGGTGTGGGAGGAAATATCCTCGGCGTCCAGCGCCATGGCCTCAGTGTTGTCGCCGTAGAGCAAAAATACGGGAACGTCCTGCATGAACAACTCCATGGCGCGCTCCTTGGTCAGCGGCAGCATGGCGTTACCGTCTGTGTAGCCGTACTGATACATTTCCAAAAAGCCGATGCTGGTATCCGGCATGGGATAGCCTTGCTCCAGCTCCGGCAGCGGCGGCAGCTCGTCCTCAACATTCGGCTTTTCCGTTTCAACCTCCGGCTGCGGGTCCTCCTTTGCCCGCCATTCCTGACGGAACAGGCCGTTGAAGCGTTCCAGAAGCCCATGAGAGCCGTCGTCAATGCCGATCTCGTCTGCCAGCTTGACGAAATCCTCCATCTCCTTCCGCAGCTCTGCGCCCTCGCCGGCAAGCAGCCTGTCCGCCACCGCCTCCGCCGTGGGTTTGTCCGCGCTGTCGGGAACGTTCAGACCCCGGCGCAGGAACGCCGCGTAGTCGGCGGCAAATGCCAGCGCGTCGGCGCGGGAGGGCGGGATGGTGACAAGCTCATATTCCGTGTCCTTGGGAAGCTCGATGCCGCGCTCCTTGCAAACCTCCGCAAAATGCTTTTCCACGTCGGTGATAATGCCGTTTGCGGTCTTGCTGATGGTGTCCAGACTGGCGCGGAACTCCGGCAGCTCGGCGTTTTTTGACCACGTTGCCACATAGCCGAAGCTGTTCGCGCCGGTTTCAATGCCGAAATAGGCGCAGACCATAAAGGAGATGCTTTCGGCCTCCACCTCCTCGGTATTGCGGCTTTTGGCCTTGCGCTCCGCCGCCTGCTGCAAGCCGTAGTTGTGGAGCTTGGCGTGGGCGATCTCATGGACGGCGGCGGATACCGTCTGCACCTCGCTCATGCCCTCCCGCAGCGTGATGCTCTGGGATTTGGGGCTGAAATAGCCGTCCACATCGGCGGACAGAGGCTTTACCTCCACCGGCACGGGCGAGGAGCGGCGCAGCGCCTCCATGAACGCCTCATAATTCTCCACGCTTCCGGTCAGGTTGGCGACGGGACTGGCCACACGCTCCGGCAGGGGCTTTCCGTCCGTCTGGGCGTAGTCGAACACCTTGACCGGGCGGAACATGGGGATTTCGATTTCCTTTTCCTCGGTGACGATTTTGCCGTCCGCATCCAGAATGGGCAGCTTGGTGTCCGGGTCGAGCTTTTCCTGCTCGATTTTCTTCTTATACGGCGTGGGCGCGATGATGGTGATGCCCTTCTCGCCCCGCAGCACATGGCGGGAGAACTTGTCCCGCCAGCGGTTGTAGCCCGCCACAAGTGTGGCGTCCGGGCGCTGCAAGTGGATGAGCGCCTGATTGTTGAGGGAATAGTTGTGAAACCGGCTCATGGTTCGCAGGTAATTGCGGTACTTTTCCATATCGCCGGATTCAAAGATGTCGCGGATACCCGCCTCGATGCGGTCGGTGATCTCCTTGAGCTGTTCTCTGTTTTTACCGGGCTTCTCTGGCATTTTTGCCTCCTTTCATCAGGTCGATACGCAGGAGCTGAATCCCCCGCGAAAGATATTCCCGTAAATCCGTTTTTCCGCAGAGATAGCGGATGTCGCCTGCCTTGTCCTGCTCACGCAGCGTCCACAGGTCCGCCGCCCACCGGACAAAAACCGCGTCCGGCGCGTTGATGGGCTTTTTGCGGCGAAGATAGAGGCTGTGCCGCCCCAGCACCATGATCGTGCAGACGGTATTGACCACATCGAGAGAACATTCGTTGAGAACGGCGATCCTCCGTTCATACGAGGTCGCGCCCAACAGCTCGCGCAGCGCAGGCTTGGTATTTTCAATCAATGCCGGATAATCCGCTCTTGTCGGATACGGAGATTTTCGTGTCATAGGCACTTCCTTTCATTTCATGGGCTGTTTACCCCTAAAATGGCAGCGCCCGCGCAGGGGTAGGCTTTCCTGTGCGGGCGCTCGGTTCTTATTCGTTTTCGGAGTATATACTCCTTGCGGGCGGCGTATATCCGGCGTTTTTGGCGCGTTCGCTGGCGGCCCTGCGCCGCTCGTCGCTGAACGGCTCCCGGACGCTGACGCAGCTTTTCGGCACGGCGTAGCTGACCGCTCCGGCATGGACGGCCTTATCCGGGTACACCTTGTCCGGGTATTTCTCCGCAAGGCGCTTGAGCTTGCGCTTCAGCTTGGGGTCGTGGGTGTAGATGCTGGCGGTGGATTCTTCCTCGTTGTAGAGGATGATACTTTCCTGCTCCAGCTTGGAGAGCTTCATGTCCTCGCCCCCTTGTCAAATTCCAAACGGAAGCGGACGCTCTCGCCGGTGTCCTCCAGCACGGCGGTAGCATCGTAGGTGCCGCCGGTCTTTTCGGAGTAGAGGCCGGTGAGTTTCGCCCGCCCGTCTGCAAGCAGCGCGGCGGCGACCTTTTTTGTCAGCGCGGCGCGCTTGGCGGCAAAGAACTTGTTGTCCCGCCACAGCCCGAAGCGGCAGTCGTTTTTCTCGCAGAAGAAGCCCTTTTTGCTCTCGGTCACGTCGCCGCCGCAGCGGGGGCATTTGCCAATAACCTCACGGCCGGAGGGAAACAGCACCTCCGCGCCGGAGATGGCCTGATAGGTTTTTACCAGCTCCGTGAGCATTTCCGCAATGCCGGTCATAAACTCGTCTGGGGACAGCTCGCCGCGCTCCACCTGCTGCAAGCGGTATTCCCATTCGGCGGTGAGAAGCGGGGACTGTAACTGCTCCGGCAGCACGGTGATGAGGGAAACGCCGGTATGGGCGGGCACAAGGCTGACGGCCTTCTTCGCCCGCTTGCGCTCCACAAAGCCTGTGGCTACCAGCTTTTCGATAATGGCAGCGCGGGTGGCGGGCGTTCCCAGCCCCTTTCGTTCCGCTTCTTCCGGCATATCTTCCTTTCCGGCAGTCTCCATGGCGGAGAGCAGCGTATCCTCCGTAAAGTGCTGAGGCGGACTGCTTTTGCCTTCTTTGACGATTGCCGCAGAAATCGAAAGGGTCTGTCCTTCGGTCAGCTCCGGCAGGGCTTTCTCTACGCCCTCTTTTTTCGGCTCTGTATCCTTCATTTTGGCACGATAAGCGTCCTCCAGTGCTTTCCATCCGGGGTGCTTCACCGTTTTTCCTTTTGTGGTAAACTCCCCACCGGCACACGCTGCAATTACAACGGTTTCCGAATAGATATGGGGCTGGGCTACGGCGCACATCAGACGCAGGGCCACCAGCTCCAGCACCGCTTTTTCTCCCGCAGGAAGGGCAGAAAGGTCTGCATCCTTGAGATTTCTGGTAGGGATTACTGCGTGGTGGTCGGTTACTTTCTTATCGTTGATTACCGTCTGCGGATCACAGGTAATAGCGATTCCTTTGCGAAACGGCATAGCATTGGCAACCAGATTCACCAACACCGGCAGGCTGTCTGCCATATCGCCAGTCAGATAGCGGCTGTCAGTACGGGGATAGGTGCATAGCTTCTTTTCATACAGGCTTTGCAGATAGTCCAGGGTCTGCTGGGCTGTAAATCCAAGCAGGCGGTTGGCATCTCTTTGCAGAGTAGTCAGGTCATAGAGGGCAGGCGGCTTTTCGGACTTTTCCTTGCACTCCATCTTTTTGATTGTGACATTTGCACCCTGACAGGCTTCTTTCAGCTGCTCAGCAGCAACCTTATCCGCCATGCGCTCCCCGGATACGGTAAGACCGGGCAGCTCCAGCGCCACGGTATAAAAGGGAATCGACTGAAAGGTGTCGATCTCAGCTTCTCGCTGAACAATAAGCGCCAGCGTCGGGGACATCACGCGCCCGATGTTGAGGGTTCGGTGATACAGCACGGAAAAAAGCCTTGTCGCATTGATCCCCACCAGCCAGTCGGCCTTGGCACGGCAGAGGGCAGCATCCCGAAGTCCGTCATAGTCCGCACTGGGGCGCAGGTTTGCAAAGCCTTCCCTTATGGCGGAGTCCTCCATCGAAGAAATCCAGAGCCTTTTCATCGGCTTCTTGCAACCTGCCAGCTCATAGACGCTACGGAAGATCATCTCGCCCTCGCGTCCGGCATCACAGGCATTTACCACCTCCGTCACATCCGGGGCGTTCATCAGCTTTTTCAGAATATCAAACTGCTTTTTCTTATCCTTTCCCACTACCATCTGCCAATGTTCCGGCAGGATAGGCAGGTCATCATATCGCCACTTGGCATACTTGGGGTCATAGCTGTCTGCATCTGCAAGACCGGCCAGATGACCCACGCACCAGCTGACACGCCAGCCGTTACCCTCCAGATACCCGTCCTTACGGACGGTTGCGCCGATCACCGCCGCCAAACTCTGGGCAACTGATGGTTTTTCGGCAATTACCAATTTATGTTGAGCCATGATGGTTCCTCCTCTCTTTGAGCCATCGGGACATTTCCCGGTGACAGATACCTACGCAGGGTCTTCCATAATTCCCGCAACCATAGCAGGGGTGGCTGTGGGGTAAAGAAGGAGGACGGGAAGTTTCCTTCCCGCCCTCCGGCCTGCGTGTCATCATGCGTTCATAGGGACTGTCTGTGAAACGGGTCATTTCACACTGTCCTCATCATCTTCTTCTGTGCTGCCCCCGTCAGCGTCCGGCTCGTCCGACTCCTCATCCTCGGTTTCCCATTCCTCGGAATCCTCCTCGCCATAATCATAATCGTCCAGACTGTCATTGCCCTTGGTCTTAGGCTTGTTCTTAACGAGCTTCAAGTAGGCAAATACGCCACCGCCTCCCAGCAGAGCCAGCAAAAGGACTATCGCAGCCGGGTTCAATCCGGCAGGCTTCTCTTTTTCCGGCTCCGATGTTTCTGCCGGAGGTTCCGGTGCTTTGCCCGTACATTTACTCTTATCAGTTGCGCAGACCGGGCAGGCCGTATTGACTGCCCCTGCTTCACATTTTGTCGTGCAGCTACACACAGCAGCCGGCTCCTCTTTGACATTTTCATCTTCCATCAATGCCATCAAATCTGCTTCATCCACCTGGTTCAGAAAGTGAACAGCAGTCTTTTTATCCTCATTAGCCCTGTCGATCAAAATGTAAAAATAGTTGCCCGCCTTGGTGGTAATGGTAATGAGCTGCTTATTGCCACCAAAATCATCCACCAGAGCGGCATTGCCATCTGGTGTAAGTGCCGGTGCCGGTTCTGCTTCTTCCACAATCACATTGCTGTCATTGGTAGAATCCTCTGCCGGTGCCGCCGGAGCCTGTTCTGACCCCTGTGCGAAAGCAGGGATCGTAAAGCCAAATGCCACAACCATTGTCAGGCAAAGGGCGGAAAGTGTTTTGCAAATTCTTTTATTCTTCATAAGCGGTAACCTCCTGATTATTTGATTCCGACAGTGCTGTATCTCTACCGTGGTTCATTCCACCGGAAAGCATAGCGTTCAGCTGTGCTGGCGTCATGCGTAACGCACGAACCATCTGAACGATTTCCAGATTCTCTGCCTCCGTTTTCTGTGCTTCCAGGATCTTGAGCTTTTCCTGATATTCCGCAATCTTCTCACGGGTTTTCTCAATTTCCTGGTCGATACGTTCAATTTTGTTTTTTGCCATAACCGTTCACTCCTTTCCACAAAGTCTGTTACCAGTTCATCAGGCCGTAGCCCTTAATACTTTGATAATTCAGGTCATAACTTTTGATCTTGCAGGCATCGCCGGAATTTCCCTCCACCGTATAAACACGGCTGCCATCCGTACCGATCACGATACCCACATGGTCTGCTGTCCCATCTAAATCCCAATCAAAGAAAATTGCATCTCCGGGAGCCAGATTGTTATAGCCTCTTGCACCCCATTGTCCATGAGACTGGAACCACGGAACGCCCTGCCACTCACAGCCTGCAAAGCGCGGCTCACTTTTTCCAGCCTGGTTATAACACCAGGATACAAAGCAGGCGCACCACTCCACGCGGCTGTCAAAGCCATACCAGCTCCAATAAGGATAGCCGCCCACATTGCCGACCTGACGCTTGGCCAGCTCCACCAACTGCGGATTTCCGGGACGGGTTCCATTTACGAACTGTACACCGGTCAAGTCCTCGGAATTGCTCATGTCAGGGGAACCACCGCCAAACAACAGCGGCTTATTGCCCATGGTCTGCCGGTAAACCTGATACATTTCCATCTGCTCCGGGGTCAGTAACTCCGACGCCACAGCGGAAATGGGCTTGCTGGTGAGTTTCACATTCAAAATGTAATACTCATAGGGGACTTCTTCTGAGGTGGTCTCGCCGGTCTCCGGGTCGGTGGAGGTCTCCGTGCGGTAGCGAATCTCCACTTCCTCAGTAAGCGTCAGCTGATACTGTGCTGCAAACACACGCGCCAGCTCTGCCTGAGCGCTCTGCTGGGTGTAACCTTGCAAGACGGCAGACAGAAATGCTGCCAGCTCATGAGGGTCATGACCGATCATACCAAGGTCATAGCGATACTCGTCATACCCTGGGTGGCTGCTTTCAATGTTGTCGATTTCCTCCTGCAACTGGACTTCTCTGGCTGCATAATCTGCTTCCACTGCCAGCATTTCCGGGTCATCCGACGGATAAGTGGTGCCGGAGAGAACGGAACCGATGCTCTGCGCCATCATGGAGCAGGAGGACATGGTATTCATCAGCATACAGGTAATGAGGAACAAAACCCCTGCCATCAGGAAACCCTTCTTGTGGCGCACGACGAACGCCCCTGCCTGCTGTGCCTTTTCTTTCACCGTCCTTGCGGCTTTTCCGGTTTTGGACGCAGCCTGGGCGGTATTTCCAGCAGTCTGACCGGCGTGTTTGGCGGCGGCATACTGCCTTTTGATGGCCTGCTTTTGCTGCCAGCGGGAAAGCGGATTGCTGGCAAACTGGGGATTTTCCTGCAAAGATTTCTGGTACAGAACATTTACATTTGCCTTTTCCAGTTGACGCTCTGCCTGGGCTGCTTTGCGGTACGGCTTCAGCTTGTGGCTGCGATAGCCCTCCCGCACCAGATAAGCGCCGGTCTCCACCGCTTCCTCGGACTTGTGGGCGCTTTCCACGCCCACATTGTCCTGCTCTGTTTCCCGGATCTCTTTGTGGAGCTTGCCTGCGACCAGATGGACGGGAGCTTCCCTGACTCCTTGAGAAACTTTGGAAGGTGGCTTTTTCTTGTCCTCAAAGGTCAGCTTCGAGGTCTTTTTTCCGGTATCCGGGTCAATGACCGTCTGCCTGACCTTTTTCTTTGGGATATTGGCCTGCGCCTTATCTGCTCTGGCCGCAGCTTTCTCCGCTTTACGGATCGGCTTTTCCAGTGCAGGATCAGACTGTTCCTCATCAGTAAAGCGCAGGCGCGGCTCTTTATTCAAACCATTCTCCCAGCATGAGGGAGGACATCATGTAGTGCAGCTCTGCATAAATGGCCATTCCCACAGGATCGTTGAACATACAGCCGGACAGGTAGGCATAAAACTGTGCCACCACATCGGACAGGATCTTCGCCTCTGTTCCTTCCAGAATCAGGCCGCCCATACCTTCTTTAGCACGAATGGCGCTCCAGACCTCTGCCAGACGGAGAAGCCCCACCTGACCGGTCTCATTCAGTTCGGCTGCCTGATCTGCCGCCGTGCGGCACTCACTTACCGCATCGGCCATGACCGTAAGCAGCTGGCTGCGCTGGGCATTTACCGCCCTGTCAAAAAACATCAGCGGGTTTTTATTCAAAATGTTGGGGTTCATAATCATTCATCCTCCTTTTTCAATTCTTGAGGTTTGGTGGTCATAATGCGGTAAAGTTCGGTGTTCTTCGGGAAGTGGTCTACAAACGGCAGGATCGTGGAGCCATAGAACAACAGGCCCTCGCCCTCACCGGAGTGGGTCACATAGCTAAGCTGGTGCGTGGAAATCCCCAGTTGCTTCGCCAAAATCTGACGGTCTCCGCCTGCCTGGTTAAGCATATACACGAAGTCGGAATTTTCAAAGATATTTTCCACCTCGCGGCTGCTCAAAAGGTCTTTGACATTCTGGGTGATACCTGTCGGAATACCGCCCCATTTTCTGAATCGCTTCCAGATTTCCACCGTATAGGCGGCGGTCTGCTCCTCCTTCAAAAGCAGGTGCATCTCGTCGATGTAGTAGCGGGTAGACTTGTGAGCGGCACGGTTGATGGTAACGCGGTTCCAGACCTGATCCTGTACCACCAGCATACCGATTTTCTTAAGCTGCTTGCCCAGTTCCTTGATGTCGTAGCAGACAATCCGGTTATCAATGTCCACATTGCTCTGATGATTGAACACATTCAAAGAACCCGTTACATAGATTTCCAATGCCGTTGCAATGTACTGAGCTTCTTTTTCTTCCTGCTCCCGCAACAGGTTATAAAGGTCCTCCAAAATCGGCATATTCTCCGGCTTTGGGTCATTGAGATATTCGTTGTAAACCAGCCGTACACAACGGTCAATAATGGTTTTCTGCACCGGCTGCAAGCCCTCCTTACCGCCCACGATCAGCTCACACAAGCTGAGGATAAAGTCAGACTTGAGTGACAGCGGGCTTTCATCATCCGAATAGTCCAGATTCAGATCCATCGGATTGATATAGTTGGTTGAAGTAGGTGAGATCTTGATGACCTGCCCATGCAGACGCTCAACAAGAGGTGCGTACTCCGCTTCCGGGTCACAGATAATGACATCATCACTGGTAAGCAAAAAGCAGTTGGCAATTTCTCGTTTTGCGCTGAAGGACTTACCGGAACCCGGCGTACCCAGAATCAGGCCGTTGGGGTTTTTCAGCAGCTTTCTGTCCACCATGATGAGGTTGTTGGACAGAGCATTGATGCCGTAGTACAGAGCTTCTTTCCCGTTCTGGAACAGTTCCTGCGTAGTAAAGGGCACAAAGATAGCTGTGGAACTGGTGGTCAGTCCTCGCTGAATCTCAATCTGATTGAGACCCAGAGGCAGACAGCTCATCAGCCCTTCTTCCTGCTGGAAGTCCAGCCTGGTCAGCTGACAGTTATACTTCTGGGCAATAGAGCCTGCCTGAAAGATGTTGTTGCCAAGCTGACGGGGATTGTCCGCTGTGTTCAGCACCAGAAAGGTCAAAAGGAACATTCTCTCGTTGCGGCTCTGCAAATCCTGCAAGAGTTTTTTCGCTTCACTGCCGTAGGTAGCAAGGTCAGATGGAATGATGTCCATGTCGTATCCGGCACGGACTGCTTTTTTCTGTTCCTCGATCTTGCTGCGGTCCAGGTCGGTAATCTTCCGCTTTACCGTTTTGATGGCTTTCACCTGATCCACCGACTGAATGTGCATACTCACAATGAGCGAGCTTTCCATATCCAGGAAATCAGCCAGCAGACGGTCATTCAGCTCCGGTGCGAGGATCTGCAAAAAAGAAACAGCTCCGTATTTCTTACCCATACGGAACTGCTTGCCGGTGCGGAACTCAAAGGAGCTTGGTGCAATAAAATCCTTTGTGGACAGACCGGAAGGAGCCAGCCAGTCCCATTCAAACTGAAACGGGAGTTGTTCATCCATGTGGAATACCGCATGAAGCTGAAAAAGCCTTTCTTTACCGTCCAGCGTTCTGGCAGCTACACCAAGACGCTTGAAGTTATTAAGTATATCGGTCTCAATACGCTCCAGACGGGGCTTGGCGGCTTTGATGCTGTCCGCGTCGATACCAAAGGTCAGGTATTTGGTCTTGATGAGACCGTTGTTACCTCTGGCCAGCTGATTTTGCAGCATTGTGGTGTATTCCTCGCGGATACTGTCAAAGGCGTCCCTCTGGGGCGGGATGGAAATGGAGTTAGCAAAGGTCTCCTCCGATGCCGCAAGATTCAAAAAAGACAGCTGGAAATGAATCGAGCTGTCAAAATAATTGAGGAAATCACACCACCCCTCAAAGATTGCCGTCTTATCTTCGTTTTGGGAGAGCTGATAGTTGATGTCCTGAAACTGGATGGTCTTTGTGTAGTGGCTGTCCGATATGCGGCAGATTCCGTCCGGCCACATCCGTTCATAAGGGATACTGTCCTGCGCAGATTTTCCTTTTTTGTCCGTGCGGTTAGCGCGGGCAATGGCCGCTTCGATCTGCTTCTTATCGGCGCGGGACAGTTTTTTCTTTGTCTTTACCGGCTGCACAGTTTTTTCCTCGGTTTTTCCGAACATCCGATGCAGCCATTTTTTTATTGCGGTGAACAATGTCATACACCTCCTTATCGAGCATTTCCTGCCGCTTTAATACGGCATAAAAGTTGTTGGTCTGGTAAGGTCGCTGCTTTGGACGGATTACAGCTACTTTGAGAATGTTGCCCACGATCTTTTCCAGGGGCTGTCCATGCTTTTCGTACATAGCCAGCATAAAGAAGGGCAGCATAACCAGCATCATACACATAGCCGCTACACTGTTTCCGGTAGGTTTTCTGAGCAAAAAGAAAAGCGGTACGCCAATAAGCGCTCCGCCCGTGAAGCAGATAAGCTGCCGCTTGGTCAGATTGAACATGACCTTTGTTTTGACTTTTGTTAAGTCCTTGGGTACGGGTACATAAGCCAATGTGGAAACCTCCTTCCGTTTTAGTGCGCCTGAAAGACTGATTTGGCGAGACTGCCGGTTTTGAACAGCGTAAAACATAGCAGTACGGTGTAGCCCACGCAGCTCCAGATTGCCATGATGATGTCATCTTCCAGAGCGATGTTCTGCACCAGCACAGCATAAATTGCCACGCAGACGATAATGAGAAACGCCTGAAAGCCCAGTGCCAGCAGGGATCGGAGGTAATTCTGTCCCATACCGCCCCATTCTTTGCCCATCATTGCAGCCATTGGAACGGGAGCCACCGAAGTTACAAGGTAGATCTCGATCATACGGCCATAAATAACGATAAAGATACAGATATACAACGCCCACATGGTAATGCCAATAAAGAGGGATTGGAACCACAGTCCGAACAGCGGTCCCAAATCCATTTCCATCAACCTCGGTTCCAGATCGGTCATAACTGAGGAAATGTCAATGGACGCATCCGAATTGATAATCCCTGCCGCCTGCGCCACCACGCTCTGCGCCATATCAAAGACGCCCATCACGATATTCCATGTGTTTGTGACAATGAGGATGGCGGCAGCTGATTTGAACACCCACTTGAAAATCATCCAGGTATCCACATCATGCAGGTTGTTCTTGTCTGCAATCATCTGGATCAGGTCTACGGTCATAACGATAGCCAGGATCACACCTGCAATCGGCACCATGATGGAGTTTGACAGATTCTCAATCATATTGAAAATACTGCCATTCCATCCCTGTGGGGTCTGTCCTACCTGTACGGATATATCCGCGACCTGTTGGTTTACGCTGTCAAACATCCCCGAAAGGTTGCTCATAATACCGCCCACCAGCATTTCTTTCAGCCAATTTGTCAGGGCTTCAAGTAAGAAATCCATACGGTGTCAACCTCCTTTCCGCCGCCCCCGCCAAGCTGCGGGAGCGGCAAGGATTTCATGCAGAAACGCTTAGACAGAGAACAGCCCGGAGAGCAGAGGTACAAGAACCATGCCAACAACGGCTACACCAGCACCGGCCATGAGCTGTTTTATCCCCAATTAGGTGTAAAACTCTGCTCGATGGCGGGCGGCGGCGTACAAAAAATCTATATGGTGTTTTTAAGAGAACCGTCCCGGCGGGACAGGTCAGGCAGTGACCTGTTCCACCTCCGGGATGGGTTTGAGATTAAAATGAATTTCGATAGAAATGTGTCTTGTTTTATCTTCGTCAATGCGCTCATGCACGACGATTTCTTTGATTAAGCGGTTGAGGGTGGCTGCGTCCAACTCTGTGATGTTGGCATATTCCTGAATGGCTTCCACCCATTGTTTTGCGTCATTGGCAAGCTGGACTTCATCGGACAGCCGCTTTCTGCCCTCGGACACTTTTGTTTTAAGTTCCGTCTGCTCGGTCTGTGTCTTTTCCAGCATGGTGTTGAAGTTCTGCTCACTGATACGCCCTGCAATCATATCTTCATAAAGCCGCATTACCATTTTGTCCAGAACCTCAATCCGTTCCTCGTCCCTTGTAAGGGAGCGTTCCATTGCTTCCCGCTGTTCCCGCTGCTCGGCTTCACAGGTATTGGTCAGGCGGTCAGCAACCGCTTTCCCGTCCATCAGGGCAGCTCTGGCACATTCCCGGATTTTCCGCAGCACATGACTGTAAAGGGTGTCATAATCAATCCGGTGCTGGGTGCAGTGGTTCTTTCCAAAGGCATTGTAGGTCTTGCAGGAGTAAATCTGCTGGGGATGTTTTGCGTTTGTGTAGCGTACCGTCAGAGACTTCCCACACTCGCCGCATTTTATCAGTCCGGCAAACAGGCTGATTTCATTGGTCTGCCCCGGACGCTGGCGGGATTTCAGCTTGTTCTGCACAATGTCAAAGCTCATGCGGTCAATCAGCGGTT
>OJJV01000685.1_pt1 | contig 19187 bp, 20 predicted proteins | sample 1596391 | NCBI WGS metagenome assembly OJJV01 (sample SAMEA4350164, study PRJEB24818) | metagenome | biome: human; feature: gut; material: faeces | place: Denmark | collected 2013-09
TTACGTATTTAACGAATTAAAAGAACAAATAATTAAGTTAGAAAATAAGAATACAAAACAAGAGCAAGATAGAGTAGCGTTAAAAAATAAATTATGGTCAGAATATGAAATAACCCCAAATAATGCGGGAGAATATAAAAAGCCGGAAAATGTACAGCTAGCACAAAAAATAACTAATGAATTAAGAGCAAAAATTAGAGACTTGGGCAGTATAAATATAGAATCAATAGAAGAATATAAGAAAATGCAAGAAAGATACGATTTTATGAATGAGCAGAGATATGACTTAGAAGAATCAATGAGCAAATTAAGAACGGTTATATCTGATATGACAAGTACAATGAAAAATCAATTTGCTGAACAGTTTAAGAAGATTAATAAAAACTTTAATGATGTATTTGTTGAGCTATTTGGTGGTGGAAAGGCAGAACTGATTTTAGATGATGAAAACAATATACTAGAATGTGGAATTGATATAAGGGTTCAACCACCAGGAAAGAAGCTACAAAATATGATGCTACTATCAGGAGGAGAAAAGGCTTTAACAGCAATAGCTATACTATTTGCTATATTGAAAATAAATCCAGCTCCATTCTGTATATTAGACGAAATAGAGGCAGCTTTAGACGATGTAAATGTAAATAGATTTGCATTATATTTGAAAAAATTTAGCAATGATACACAATTCCTAGTAATTACACACAGAAAGGGAACTATGGAAATAGCTGATACTGTATATGGTGTAACGATGGAAGAAAAAGGAATAAGTAAATTGCTTTCAATGAGATTAAAATAGTTCTATTTATTGGACAAGAAGAATACTATATATAAAAACAAAGGAGTGTGTGTTATATGTGGTATACGATGGATGTTCAAGAAACTATAAAAAAATTAAAAACTAATGCCATAACGGGATTATCTGAAGTAGAAGCTAATGAAAGATTAGAAAAATACGGAGAAAATGTTTTAAAAGAGAAGAAAAAGGAAAATATTTTTATAAGATTTTTAAAACAATTCAACGATTTTATGATAATTATTTTAATAGTAGCTTCTATCATATCAGCCGTTATGGCATATTTAGATGGAAGCGGAGATTATATAGATTCAATTATAATCATATCAATTGTAATATTTAATGCTGTTATGGGATTAATTCAGGAAGAAAAAGCAGAGAAATCTTTGGAAGCATTAAGAAAGATGGCTGCACCAATTGCTAAAGTAAAAAGAGAAGGTAAGATAAAAGAAATAGAAGTAGCAAAAATTGTGCCAGGAGATATTATAATAATTGAAGCGGGAAACTATGTTCCTGCTGATTGTAGATTAATAGAAGCAAATGATTTGAAGATTGAAGAATCCAGTCTAACAGGAGAAACAGTTCCGGTTTTAAAACAGGCTAATAATAGATTAATGCAAAATACACCACTTGCAGACCAGGTTAATATGGCTTTTGCTACTACAATTGCAGTAAATGGGCATGGTGAAGCGATTGTAACCCAAACTGGTATGGATACTACGGTGGGAAAAATTGCTAATATGATAATAGAAGATGAAGCACCAGAAACACCTATTCAGAAAAAATTATCGGAAGTTGGAAAAATGCTTGGTACAGGCTGCTTAATTATTTGTGCTATTATCTTTGTAATAGGAATATTTAAAAAAATACCAATAGGTGAAATGTTTATGACATCTGTAGGGCTTGCAGTTGCTGCTATTCCAGAAGGTTTGCCAGCGATTGTAACAATAATGCTTTCAATAGGAGTTACTAAAATGGCAAAGAAAAATAGCATTATTAGAAAATTACCGGCAGTAGAAACTTTAGGAAGCAGTAGTGTTATTTGTTCCGATAAAACTGGAACTTTAACTCAAAACAAAATGACAGTTACAAGCATAAGGAATGCTTTGGGAGAGGCAAACCAGGAAGATAAAATAAAGATATTAGAATTGGGAATGATGTGCACAGATACTCAAGAGCAAAGTGTCAATGGGGCAAGAACTATCATGGGAGAACCTACAGAAGTAGCTATTGTAAATGCAGGCGTGAAAAATAACTTAAGTAAGTTAAGCTTGTATACGAATATGAAAAGGGTAAAAGACATTCCTTTTGATTCTACAAGAAAAATGATGACAACAATTCACAGAATAAACCATGGATACAGAATAATTACAAAAGGAGCACCGGATGTATTATTAAAAAGATGTAGCCAATATTATCAAAATGGACAAAATGTACCAATTTATAGCAAGAAAGAACTGATAGAAAAACAGAATAATGACATGGCAAATGCAGCATTAAGAGTAATTGCGGTAGCATATAAAGATGTAGAGCAGTTACCAAATTTTATAGATAGTAAATCAATAGAAAAAGATTTAATTTTTGTAGGATTAATAGGAATGATAGATCCACCTAGAGAAGGAGTAAAAGAAGCTGTAAAAACATGCAGAAGAGCTGGAATAAAAACTGTAATGATTACAGGCGATCATATTCAAACGGCAAAGGCTATTGCAAAGGAAATAGGAATATTTAGAAAAGGTGATTTAGCAATAGATGGAATAAGCTTAGATAAAATGAGCCAGGAAGAGCTAAATCAGAACATAATGCGATACTCTGTATTTGCAAGGGTTTCGCCAGAAAATAAAGTTCAAATTGTTAAGGCTTTTAGAAGCACAGGAGCAGTTGTTGCAATGACTGGTGATGGCGTAAATGACGCTCCTGCACTGAAAAATGCTGATATAGGGATTGCAATGGGAAAAGGCGGAACGGATGTTGCTAAAAATGCTGCAGACATGATTTTAGTTGATGATAATTTTGTTACAATAGTAGAAGCGGTAAAACAAGGAAGAAATATATTTGATAATATTAAAAAAGCGATACACTTTTTAATAGCAACTAACATTGGGGAGATAGTGGCAATCTTTGTAGGACTTTTATTAGGAATAAAATCACCATTGCTAGCAATTCAATTGTTATGGATAAATCTTGTTACAGATTCATTCCCAGCAATTGCACTTGGCTTGGAAAGAGCTGAACCTGATATAATGAACAGATTACCAAGAAATCCTAAGAAAAGTATATTTGCAGATGGCTTATGGGGAAAGATTATAACAGAGGGTACAATGCTGGGAATGCTTACGTTGTTGGCTTTCAGTATCGGAACAAAAAAATATGGAGTAGATGTGGGAAGAACAATGGCTTTTTTAGCATTGGGGTTGCTAGAATTAATACATGCGTTTAATATTAAGAGTGAAGAAAGTATATTTAAATTAAATATATTTGAAAATAAATTTTTAGTTGGAGCATTTATTTTGGGAGCAATATTACAAATAGGAGTTGTAATTATAGGGCCAATAGCACAAATATTTAAATTGGTACAATTAAATACAGTTCAATGGTTATATACAATTGTAATATCAATTTTACCAATATTTATTGTTGAAATACAGAAAAAATTGAACAGTTTAAAGCATATAGAGATAATAAATGAAACCGTTGAATATAGTAAAAACAAGTAAAAAGGAGAAAAAAGGAGATTATGGAAGCTATTACCATCAAAATAACACTCCAATAGTTGCAATAATTGTAGAAAAATGTTCTAAATGGGATAAAACAGAATATTTTATTTGAAATTGCATAGAATATATGGTATAATTAAAAGCGTCGCAGTAAAAAGGAGAGTGAATTATATTTTAAGCAATAGAATAAAATACTGCACCAAAGAAATGTGGAAATTTGCGAGATGGATAATGATAGCATTGTTTATATTAGTTGCTATTGTTATGATAAAATACAAACCTGTTTATGAAGTTTATTTAAATGGTGAGAAAATAGGTTATGTAAAAAGCAAAAAGAATATGGAAAATATTATTAATACAGAGCTTTTAATATCTGATAGTCCATATGCGATATTTTCTGAGTTGACAGGCAAACCAGAATATAAATTAAAATTGGCAGATATATCAGAAACAAACGAGAACGAAGTAAAACAGATATTACAGGCAGATGTAAAAACAATATATAAAGTTTATGCGATTACATTAAATGATGATAAGAAAGCCTATGTAAACACATGGGAAGAAGCAGAAAAAATAGTAGAAGAAATGAAAGAAGAATATGCTGATTCTACAGAGTTTAATATAGCAGTTATAGAAAATTATACAGAAAGTATAGATGATATAAGTGTATTAGAGCTTGCCGAGGCGCATGATGCTATAAATAATGATTTGAGAGTAATAAAAGACGAACAAGAAAGAATTGCTGCTGCAACTTGTAACGGAGTATATTTAGCAGTAAAGCCAGTATCAGGAAATATAACATCCAGATACGGAGCGGTAGAGAGCATAAGAGACCATACTCATGCTGGATTAGATATAGCAGCACCAGCAGGAACTGCTATAAAAGCAGCTGCAGCAGGTACAGTATCTTATTCAGGATGGATGGGAGGCTATGGTTACTTAATAATAATAGATCACAAAAACGGAGTTCAAACTTATTATGGTCATTGTAGCAAATTATATGCTAAAGAAGGTGAAACCGTAGAAGCAGGAGATAAAATAGCAGCGGTAGGGTCTACAGGTAACTCTACAGGAAATCACTTACACTTTGAAATACGTGTAAATGGTAGTCAAGTAAATCCACAAAAATATTTATATAATTAGTAAAAAGCAAGATACATCAATTGTACTGAACCCAAAAAATTGGACATTTTTTGATTAGGTACTAGGCTACTTGGGAATGAACTCTGTATTGTACAGGGCTCATTCCTTTTAATTTGCCTTTTATTCTTTTATTATTATAATAATCTATATATTCAATTATATCCTTCTCTAATTCTTCTATTGTTTTATATTCTTTCATATAAAATAATTCTGATTTTAATAAACCAAAAAAATTTTCTACTAATGAATTATCTAAACAATTTCCTTTCCTTGACATACTTTGTCTAATTCCTTTGTCTTTTAACAACCACTGATATTGCTTCATTTGATATTGCCATCCTTGATCAGAGTGTAATATTAAATTTGTATTATCTGGTATCTTACTAAATGCTTTTTCTAACATATCAACTACTTGTGCAAACACTGGTTGTCTTGATAGATTAAAACTTATTACTTCTCCATTAAATAAATCTACTATTGGTGATAGATAAATTTTTTCATTATGTACTTTAAATTCTGTTACATCTGTAACCCACTTTTGGTTTGGCTCTTCAGCTTCAAATTCACGATTTAGTAAGTTATCACAAATTTTTCCTACTTCACCTTTATATGATTTATATTTTTGCACTCTTACAAAACATTGTAAGCCTAGTTCTTTCATAAATTTTCTTACTGTTTTATGATTAATACTAAAACCTCTATTATGAAGTTCTAATGTAATTCTTCTATATCCATATCTTTCTTTATTTTCGTGGTAAATAGCTGTTATTTCTTCTTTTATTTCTTTATATTTATCTGGTTGTTTTAATCTATTTAATTGGTAGTAAAATGTACTTCTTGTTACTTCTGCATATTTTAACAAAGCCTCTAATTTGAATTCATGCCTTAATTCATCTATTACAATTACTTTTTCGATTGTTTTGGCTTTGTTCTTTCCTGAACTAAGGCTTGCAATTTTTTTAAGTATGCATTTTCCATTCTAAGTCTTTGAACTTCTTCGATTAAATCCTCTTCATTTTCTTTAGATATTTTCTTTTTTCTTGGTTTAGAACTCATATTTTTATTTCTACCACGTTGCTCTTCATAAAGTGTTTGTGGTCCTTCCTCATAATATATACGTTCCCATTTTGAAACAACACTTACACAGCCTAAATTAAAGTGATGCGATGTTTCTTGACAAGACAAATGGTTATCGTGCATATATTCTATCACATTTTGTTTAAATTCTCCACTATATGATGTTTTTATATTCTTTATTAAGCCTTTTTCTCCATGTTCTTCATATTTTTTTACCCACTTTCTTACTGTATCGAAAGCTGGTATTCCAAATTTGTTAGCAGTTGTCCCATATCCTCCATTTTTTAAGTAATATTGTACTACTTCTAATTTAAATTCATCTGAATATTTTGACATAAAATGAACCCTCCTTATTAAACTTTTTTGTCTAATAATTTGGGTTCACTTCAAATCTTGCTTTTTTATAATATTGTAACATAATATTCACAAAGATTTCACAAATATATTGTATTATACAATTAGTTTAAGATAATATATATAATATAACAATTCGAAAGGAAGTAAATAATAATGGAAAATAAAGAAGAAAAAGCAAAAGAGCCAGATGTAGTTATAGATAATTCTGGCAAAGAGTTTAAAGCAGTTAAATATAATGATTACAAAGAAAATCAAAAGAAAGAAAAATCAAATTTTAGTTTTACAAAAACAATAGGAGTCCCATTCTTGTGTGGAGTTTTAGGAGCAGGAGTTGTGTTAGGAACATGTTTTGGTATTCCAGAAATAAAAGATAGCATATTAGGAAATACAAAAAATGGAATAACATCAACTTCTACTGCTGCAACTTCAAACAGTACAATAAATACACAAGCAGTATCATTAGTTAATTATTCTGAAACAGGTATTGCCGTAGCACAAAAAGTATTACCATCAATAGTAGGTATTACAGTAGAATATCCAGTAAGTTCAATTTTTATGAATCAATCAACAACAGCAACAGCCTCTGGCTCAGGAATTATAATAAGCGAGGATGGATATATATTAACAAATAACCACGTTATAAATTCAAGCTCATCATCTTCTTATTATGCTATAGGAGAGGCAAGCAAAGTTTCTGTATATTTATATAATGATGAAACTGCATATGAAGCAAAAGTAGTAGGAACAGATGAACAAACAGATTTAGCAGTTATTAAAATTGAAAAAGATGGCTTAACAGCTGCAGAACTTGGCGATTCTGATTCAGTTCAAGTTGGTGAAGTTGTTATGGCTGTTGGAAATCCATTAGGAATGCAAAGCAGTATAACATCAGGAATAGTAAGTGCAGTTAATAGAACAATTTCAGATAGTGATGGAAAAACTTATAATTTAATACAAACAGATGCAGCAATAAACTCAGGTAACAGTGGAGGAGCATTAGTAAATAGTCAAGGTCAGGTAGTTGGTGTAAACACTTTAAAAGTATCTGCAACTGGAGTTGAAGGTATGGGATTTTCTATACCAATAAATTCTGCGAAACCAATATACCAAGACTTAATACAATATAACAAAGTACGTAGACCATATATAGGAATATCTGGTAGAGATTTAGATGAAAATTTAGCAAAGTCCAACAACCTAGTAAAAGGTATTTATGTAGTATCTGTTGATGATTTTTCAGCTGGAGAAAAAGCCGGAATTAAATCAGGCGACGTAATTGTAAAAGCAGATGGACAAAACATTACAACAATGAATGAGCTAAATGAGATAAAGAATAAGCATCAAATTGGAGATACTATGACAATTACAGTAAATAGAAATGGAAAAGAAAAAGATTTAACAATACAACTAGAAGAGCAAAAATAGAGAATATAAAAAATCACAAGTATTTACATTCAGTTCACAAAAAGGACAAAAAGTATTGGTAATATATAAGCATAGTTAGTAAATAGTTATACCGTACTAACTAAAAAACAAAAACATCCCCTTTTATTTTCGAACCAGCCACATGAGAATGGCTGGTTAATTTTATATTTATAAATTAATAAAAAAATTGCAAGCCTTTTGAAATTTTTTTATTAATACTATTGACAAACCAGCCTTTAATGTTGTACAATAACACTTGTCAACCAATATAGTACATTTAATGTATTACAATCTAAATGCAGATGTGGCGGAATTGGTAGACGCACAGGACTTAAAATCCTGCGGTTGAATAAACCGTGCCGGTTCGATTCCGGCCATCTGCACCATTAGAACACCAAGTGTTTGAGAAAATCATAACTTGGTGTTTTAATTTTAAAAATTGCAGATTTCCTAACATTTTTCCTAACACTTGAGCAAATGTGTTGTAATTTAGAAAATGTTTTGAAAAGCCCTTTTGAACATTATCTAGTACCAATAGATAATTGTTCCTTTTTTATGCCATCTGTTAAAAATGACATATTGAATTTTGATTCTATCATATTTGCTGGAATTGTTTTATCACTCTTATCTAAATGGGAATATCTTTGAGTAGTAATGATATTTGAATGTCCTAGCCATTTTTGAATTTCTGAAAGTGGAACTCCATTTCTTAATAATAAAGTTGCACAGCTATGTCTTAAATCGTGTAAGCGAATATGTCTAAATCCATTAGTTTTTAATATTCTATTAAAAGTTCTATCTACATAGTCTGGTTTTACAAGTTCGCCATTATTCATTAAGCAAATATAGTTTTTATAGTCTTGTACATAAGTGTTACAAAATATCTTTCTATATAAAATCTTATAATTAACGACTATAACAATATTTCTTTTTATATTTTTGAGTTGGAACTTTCTTTTTCTTATTTATTGTTCTAGGAACATCAGATCCAACTTTTAATCCTTTAACTAATTTTAAATTACCATTTTTATCGCCTTCATAGGCATTTGGAATCCATTTTACAAAGTCATTATCTGAAATATATCCACCTGCAAATGATAATTCTAATGAATCCTGTTTTAGTTGTGCTTGTAATTGAATATAGGAATCATCATCTTTTTTAGGTCGTTTATAGTTTTTAAAGAAATCCTTTAAATAGGATTGTCTATTTTCTTTACTCGATTTTTTACGATATGCTTTCTCTTGTTCATATCTGCTATCTTTTTTTACAACCTTTGAAATATATTGAGCTGAGAGTTCTACAATTTCTGCTATTTTTGTTTGCTTTAGATGATTATTATAGAATAAATCTAAAATCTGTTCTTTCTTTTCCATTTTCTTAAATCTCCTTTGGTTGATTTTTTGTTTGCATTATTTTGGACGCAAAAATCCTATTGGCTATTCCTATAAAATAGTCAATAACGTCATTTGATATTGATTAAGTATATTCATATACCTATATCATGAACAATACAACCGCATCATTTGACATTGTTATTATGCTAAGATATAATATTCTTGTAAATACAATATTAAAAATAGATTTAAAATTGTTCATGAAATATTAAAGGGAGAAAATTAAAAATGAGAGAATTGCCTCGTGTGAATATATTTGAGGACTTTTATATGTGGTTTGATTTAGAAGAAAAAAAAGAACATTATGCAACGCCATTATACTTATATCAGGTTGAAAGAGATAGAATTAATCCAGATTATGAAACAAAATTCTATTTAAAATTAAAAAAAGATATTTCAAAAGTAAAATCAGGAATAGATAAAGAAATAATAAAACACCCATCTACGATATACATCCATTATGTAGAAAACTTAGGTGCTATGCTAATAAACTTTTTAAATGCTGATTTTACTAACTACGAAACTGCATATAATACTTTCTTTTATGCTTATGGTTTTGAATTGGTAAAAGAATATACACCTTACATGTATTCAAAAAATGATGGTTTTATTGATGATATACAATTTAGGAAGGTTATTAAAGAAATATATGATTTAGGTAGTGATAGATTTATTAAATGGCAAGATAATTTTAGAAAATGTGTTGACTTTGTATATAATTTGAATGGAAATGAAGAATTAAAAGATGAAGAAAATAAATTTGCAAAATTTGTAGCATATACAATAAAAGATAATGAATTTTATACATATTCGCAAGATATTGAAATAATAACAGATAATTACATAAACATACATAATTACCACAGAAATAAAACCATTACAGAATTAATAAAAGGAATAAATAATAAGGACTCAAATTTAGAACTTTATAATGTTTATACAAGTACAAAACTAACAAGTATGTGTTTTGCAATATTAGATCAAGTTGTAAGACACGAAAATTTACAAATTAAGACTTGTTTGAACTGTGGAAGATACTTTATACCAAATTATAGACAAAATGAAATGTATTGTGATTTAGCAAATCCAGACCAAAGTCCAACTTGTAAAGAGAAAGGAGCAAATGAACAGTATAAAAAGAATTTAGAAAACAATGAAACTCAAGCTCTTTATAGAAGAATTTATAGGCAAAAATTTATGATAGCCCAAAGAAATAAAGATAGCAAAGTTATTCAAAAAGACTTTGAACAATGGAAGAAAGAGGCTAAAGATAAAGTAAATAAAATGAAAAAAGGAAAACTTACTGAAGATGAAGTTTATAAGTGGTTGGTTGAACATAAATAGAAGGAGAAATAGATTGGACGAAATTGAAATCAATAAACAAATAAGTAGAATAAAAAAGGAAGCAAATCAATATACTAAAGGAACAAATTGCGCATTATGTGGAAAGTCATGTACATCATTTTGCAACTCACATACTATACCAAGATTTGTAATAAAAAATATTGCACAAAATGGGAAAGTATATTATCCATCAATGACTATGGATAATATAGATTTAAAAACTAAATTGAATGTTTTTAAGGCTAATCCTGGAGTAGAAGAAACGCTTACATTTGATAGTATTTGTAGAGAATGCGATAATGCGGTCTTTAGTTGTGTTGAAAGTGAAGAGTTATTAGAAAATGAATTTGATGCTAAAGTGTTAAATTTATATGCGTTAAAAGTTTTATTACATGCACAATATTCAAAAATAAGAAATGCAAATTTTTTAAATGTTGGTGCGGAAAATCTGTTTTTTTGAGCATAAAAAAAGATATGTGTCTCTACACACATACCTGTGCTATTTAGTCTGTCAGACTTTATGCTTAAGCTATTATTAGTATAGCATTATTTTTTGTATTTGTCAAACAATTTTCAAAAATTTCCATTAGAATTTGTTACTAATATCTTTTAATAGGTTATTTACATCTATACCAAATACATGCATACGGATATTTAATTAACTGTAAAATATTCATGTAGAAAATGAAATATTACAAAAATATTAAATTTTTATGATATTTTCATAACTGTTGAAAAAAATATTAATAATTGATATAATAAAAAAGTATTAAAGTAAATGGAGGAAATCAAATGGATTTTGATGAAAGTTTAAAATTATGCCATGAAGATATGGGAAAAATATATGAAATGGATCCAAAATTATTGCAAAATATGGAATTTGTTGCATGGTTAATTGCTGAAAATCCAGAATCAAGAGAATATATAAGGGATTGCATTAATGACATATTAGCAATAGATATAAATGAAAGCGAATATATGAAACAAATTGCAGAGCATTTATTTCAAGATGTTCATACAATTGCAATGGAAGAATACAATGATCCAGCAGTAGCAGAACATCATAAAGAAAGAGAAAGATACGGAAGAATAGCAGATAATGCAATAGATGTATTAAAAGAAACAGGCTACTATGATATTGTTGTGCCAAGATATTTAAGAGAAGATAATGAGTTTTCTGATATTGCTGAAGAACTAATAGATGATCCATCAAGGTTAAGAAGTGTATTAAATGATGGAATGAATTTAGAAAGTTTACAAGAATTATATGATGCCTTAGAGGACAAACTTTATCCACCAGAAGCTGTATTGGATGATGCAGAATACGATTATAATGCTACCATAAATGAACTATTAGAACAATTGCGAAGTGAAATTAGTTTAGAAGAACAAAATTATATGGAGCCTATTGATGATATGGCAGAAAATAAATATGAACAATATAAAAAATGGAGTGAAGCGATAAAACAGCAATGTACAGGAGAAAACTTTGATAGAACTGAAACATTAGGAAATGGAGATGGTGATATATATCAGCATTATGTTCTTGATAATGGCTTACATGTATATATAAGTAATCCAGAAAAGGGTGAAAGCAAGGTTTTGGTATTTGATGGTCCAAGTATGCAAAGATATAAGGAAACTGGAAAAATGCAAAGAAGTATTAGTCTTGATGAGATTTCAGAAGATGATTTTTACAATTTACAATTAGAATTTAACATTGGTGATGTTAAAAGTAGTGATAATATGTCAGGATTTATATCATATCAGGACGATATGGAATTGGGAGTAGCTTTTTTACCAGACCAAGCTGGACGAAGTGGAGGTCAAGGACCAGAGATTTATATTGAACAACAATTTGATTTATCAGAAGATATTAAAGACAAATTAGAAAAAGCACTTGAAAATACTACTGAACCAGAATTACAATCTACTTATAGAAAAGCATTAGAATTTTATGATAAAGTTCAGGAAATTGTAATAACATATAATAAACACAAAGAAAATGATAGCAAAAAACCTTCTAAAACAAGAACAGACAGCCAAAAGATAGATGATGATTTATTACAATGGTTAGGAGGAAAGGCTCCAGAAGTTGAAGGAACTGCTGAAGGATATTCAATAAACAAATTTGGAGAAATTGAAAAAAAGGATCCAGATTTAGAAGAATTAGAAAGCTTAAGAGATAAAAAACAACAACTACAAGAACAACAAAGAAAAATTGCAGAAGCAGAAAAATTAGTAAATGCTATTGAAAACCAAGGACCAAACCTTGATGAATAAAGGAGAGAAAGATGGAAAAACATTTGGAGGATAAATCATTAATAGCTGTAAATGAAAATAGTATATTTTATAAAATAAAATCATTCTTTTTAAGATTGTTTAGAAGAGATAATAACATAGTCAATGAACCTCAAATAACACCAATAAATAATAACAATGTTCAATCAGATAAAAGAAAAGATGCTTTTATGGAATCTATTAGAAATGTTGAAGATGAAGAAACGAAATTATTAAAACTTCAAAAGCAATTTGATAATGGAGAAATTGATAAAAGTCAACTTTCTAAGAAACAAATTGCAGATTTAACAACATTATATAAAAAGCAAATTAATGATTTAGAACAGTCAAACGAAAGAAGAATTAATAAAATAAGACAAAGTAAAAATGGAGAAACATTCTTAAAAGATATTCAAGTTACAGAGAATGAAGAAACAAAATTACTTAAACTTCAACAACAATATGATAAAAGACTTATTGAAACAAAGGATTTACCTAAGAACCAAATTAAAGCACTAATTAATTTATATAAAAAACAAATTAGCGAATTAAGTAAAAGTAATGAAAAAAGAAAAGAAAAATTATTACAATATAGAAAAAAATTACAAACAGATAGTTAAAAATAATTATGGGGGTGATATTTTATTCACTCCCATAAAATTTTGCTACCATCTATCAAATTCAAATTCTTTCTCTCTTTCCTCTTTTTTTATTTGTTTTACTGGGTCAATAAATGTGTGAGTTTCATTTTCAAAATCTTTAACTAATTCTTTAGAATCTCCAAAATTAAACTTATTACAAATCCATTCTATAAATTTATCAATAGTTTTATAGAATTTTCTTGTATTCTTCAATGGTGTAGTGTTTTCTTCCAGTATCTTCAATAAACATACCTCTTTCTAAATCAAAGCCTTTTGACTTAACGTGATTGAAATATGCGTCTTGTAGTTTTTTATAACTATCTCGACCTTTCCAAAAATCTCTTGAACATATTTTATCAATATCTTTTCCTTCTTTATCTTTTGTATGAACGACAGGAACGAACATTAAATGCATGTGTGGTGCACCTTCATCAAGATGGACTACTGCTGAAATTATATTCTTTTCTCCAAGATTTTTATAATCACAAATAAATTTATAACATTCATCAAAATACCTTTTTGTTTCTTGTTCTCCAATTCTATCAAAGAATGCTTGGTCAGATGTAAATATCATTTGACACATTATTATACTATTACTGCGAAGATGACCTTGTAAATTATTTTCTTTCAAATACTTATCAAATTCTTTTGTGTATGTGTATTCATTTTTCTTAATGTAATAATTCAAATGTGTTCTTTCTGGATCAATATCCTTATTAGAATGATTTTTTGCTTTTCTATCATTATGTGTTCCTTTTCCGTTTACTTCTGCTCGTGTTAATTTTTTGTTTCTTACTATAGCATAACTCATAGCTTCAACGCTCCTTTCTCAAATATAATAAGTTTACTTGTCTAACACACTAGACAAACAAAGTTTATCTGTGTGGCAGGGGAAACCCTACAACCCAAATTAAAATTGCTTTTCGCACTTTTGATTTTCTCCTAACAAATGAACTTGTCATTTGTTAGTTTTGCAATAACATTCATTATTGCAAAAAAGAGCCAAGAAAAATTTTTCAACTTTTCTTGACTCTATGAAACCTTGCTCGGTTTCAAACTTCCACACTCTATGGTAAATCTACCTAGAAACCAAAGGGGATGAGCTGAAGTAGAAATAGGTGTAATATCCCCTTATTCAAATAAGAGAATTATTACACCTATATTAGAAACCGTCAGGTTCTCGCCTCGTTTCGTAGGTGGTCTAGTAAGTAGCATATTTGCTACTATAATTGCTGATATTATAAATATCTTTGTTCATACTTGCCCAAACTTTTTACAATTACAAATCCATTTCAAGTTTTGCCACCGAGTACTCTTTTATTATTGTGAGTCTGTGTTCTAAAATCTCACTCACGCACTTTGCATTAATAGACCTTTAAAGCAAATACGGATAAACTTTATAGTATCGGCTTATCACACCTATCACTTTTATAGAGTTTGAGGCATATTCTCTTTTGAAAACCAAAAAACTACTCATAGTCATTTAAACAATAAGTAGTTAATAATTTTCTTTATTCAATTAAGCCTCAAAATCGATTTTAAGGCATTATTATTTAAAAGTAGCGTAATTATCATACATAAATTAGTTCTTTTAATACAATTTCTTCAGCTTGGTTTTTAATAGCATTCATTGTACCAACCCAATAAAGCATATCTGTATTTTTCATATCCTCTGTTGAACCACTTTTAGCTTTTAATTGTTCTACTAATTCATTTACTCTTGTTTGTGCTAGTTCTTGAACTTCTTTTAAATGTTTATTTAAAGTCATATCCATAAACATTATAGAAAGTTCGGCTTTTTTATGTTTTTTTAAATAATCTAGTCTTAATAATCCATATTTATTCAATTTTACTTTTTCTTCTTGTTCTAACTTTAAATTGGGAAGATAGTAATCTCCAACTAAAGTATAACTAATTCCTGTTTTCTCATCTGTAATTTCTTTTTCTAATTCTTTATTTTCCATAAAGGTAACCTTCTAAAATATAAATTTAATTTTTGTGTCAATGATAATCTAAATTATTTCCTAATGCTTTCCTAACATTTTCCTAACACTTCATTCTATTTTAGGTGGATTTTGATAACTATTAAAAATACTAGCTTTTCTCTTGAAAGTGTTGAAAACACTTAAACTAAAAGCTGTTTTATAAAGTTAAATAATAGCAATAGTTAATTTGTCCATTATTCTTAAAATCCTGCGGTTGAATAAACCGTGCCGGTTCGATTCCGGCCATCTGCACCACACACTTACGATTTTCTATGGAAATTAAGAGAAATTATAAAAAATAGAAAATTGTTAAAAAGCACTTATCAAGATACTTTGATAGGTGTTTTTCTTTTTCTGAAATTTCTATCAGTTTCTCAAAAATAATCAAATTTCGTTCCAAATTAAAGTTCCAAATTTTTAGACTTTATTTCATATTAAGTTCAGAAAGGACAAAATATGGAAAATGAATTTAAGTTTATAAATCAAAAAGAAATTTACCAATATAAGTTTTATATGATACCAAAGGAGCTTTTTGTCAATGAAAGATATACTTCCCTATCTCCAGCTGAAATATTGCTTTATGGTATATTATTAGACCGACTAACACTATCTATCAAAAATAATTGGATAGATAAAAACGGAAATGTGTATTTGATTTTTACTAGATTACGACTCATGAATCAGAAAATTTACGACCTAACTATACAGATAATAAATGTACTAATAAAACTAAACACAATTCATGGCACTATGAAAATGGAAGACATTACAGTAAAGAATTTTTAAATAGCTTATACGCTAATTTAATTGATTAAAGGAGGATTTTAAAAATGGATGAAAAATATGATGAAAAAGGAAATTTAAAAGAAAGCTTTATAGATAAGAGAACAGAAATTGAATATACTTTAGTTGGAGATTATTATCTTCCTAATCTTGTACTAGAAGCTGAAGAAAAACAAGATTAGATACAATAATTAAATATATTATGAATGGAGAAAAAACTGAAAAAATGATGTATGTATCTGGTGTAAATTGCAGATCAGATACTGCAATTCAGCAAATGCAAGATACAAAGAAAAGATTTAATAAAGAAGGTGGAATTATATCATATCACTTAATACAATCTTTTGAAGGTAAAGAAGTATCTCCAGAGAAATGTCATGAACTTGGATTACAATATGCAAAAGAAATATTTGGAGAAGATTATGAATTGGTAGTTGCTACTCACTTAAATACAGATAATGTTCATAATCACATAGTTGTAAATTCTGTTTCATTTAAAAGTGGAAATAAGTTTTATAGTAATAGAGAAACAAAAGATTTTATAAGAATAACAGCTGATTTTATCTGCAAAGAGAATATCAATTAGGCAAATTACCTTTACTCTATATTTTAATATGTTTATTATTGAAAATTGACCCACTACCTCAAAGAATAGAACTAAATAACTATAAAGTCCCTATTAAAAAAGAAATGAAAATAGCAATAAAACATTTAAATAGCTTAAGTGAGCAAACTATTTTACTTACTGAAAACAAAATTAATAATTTAAATGACCTTAAGAGTTTTAGATATATTCAAGGAGAAAATTTGAGAATTTTAAAAGGTAAAAGAGAAAGATTATGGAGAAAAAGAAGTAAAGAAACGAATCCAGAAATAAAAGAAAGGATTACCCACGAGATTGATGATTTAAAGGTTTGGATTAAGAAAGTTAATAAAGATATTATTAATTGCTTTGAAATTGAAAATAGGACTATTCTGCTAAAAAATCAACTTGAAATTAATAATACAAAAGAAATTACTAAAGAAAAGAAGAAAGATAAACCAAGAGAAATATAAGAGAGAGCTATCTCATTTGAAGCTCTCTTCTGAATGATTTATCTACCGAATAGTTTTTTTAGTCTATTTAATATTCTTATAAGAAAAGATTTTCTATATGGTGTAAGTTCCATATCTTGATGAAAAGATTCATAATTATTGTCAGGATTAATCTTTTTATTTTTAAATAAATCATCTGAATTATAAATTGGATACTTTATTAATATTTCTTCATCATTTAAATCTATTTTTTTACATTTGTATAAATTATAAAACTCATCAGATGAAATAAGCTTTTGATATATATTATCAATTTGATTATCTAATATACCAATATCTTGTAAAATCATATATGCATCATTTTTATTCATTTTAAAAAAACAGGTTTCATCATTCAAAATATTTTTGATTATTTCATTTCGTTTATAGCTTCTATTTATTTTCTTTAAATAGATAGTATTTGAATCATTAATTAATCGTAATTCACTTAATTGAGTCATTCCACTACCTCCTTGTCTATTCCATGAAGTTTATGTTTTTCACTTTCGTATATCAATTCTCCTGAATTTAATCTAGCAATGATATATTCTTCGGAACAAGTTGTCAAATCTAATGTGTCTGTATCTATTAAATAAACTTCTCTTGTAGAACCTTCCATTTCTTTCTGCTTTGGCTGTCTTAATAAAATGTGCCTTTTATATTTTTCACTGCCGTCATCTTCTCTTTGGAGTTCTCCCAAATAAGCTCGTTCTAATTTAGTATCCCCAAAATAGTTAGTTTTTCCAATTCCCCATAATGTTTGGGCAAATTCATTTCCAAATATATGATTTGATTTCATAATCTCTAATAATGATTGTAATTTTAAACTTATATCATTCGGTACATCTTGCTCTTGTGGAAGACTCTTTAATTCCTGAATATATTCTTTTATAGATTGAGGTTGTTTGCCTAATATTTGAGGATAAACTTTATCAATTGCTTTTTCTATCAATCCTTCTCTATCAGAAATAGTCTTTACACCTTTTAATTTTATACCATTTTTTGCTTTCATCAAATCATTTGTAGAGTCTTTGTCAGAAGCTACATTTATAGCCTCTACAGTTGCAGATACATTTTCAGTATAAAAACCAGCCAAAGCATGACCTTCATTTGCACCTTCTAAAATCATTACTGCTGTTATGTCACCATCAAGTTCGTTTATTAATTTTGCATACATCCTAGAAAAATCATAACAAGTAATTTTATCACCAGGCATTAATTTCTCTAGATGTTCTTTCGAAAATGTAGATTCATAATTAACTTTACTCAATTTATCTCTGTACATATAACCTTCATCGTAAGAAAATATATTACACATTTTACAATATATATACATGGCTTGTTCTTCTAAAGATAAATCTTGAGGCATATCTGCAAAAATTGCTTCTTGAATTTCTGGCGTTATTTCCCAATGAGGTTCTTCTCCATCTCTAATTACAGAATCTGTTATGTTTGGACCTCTTGAAAATGTATAACTAGGATTTACATATCTATCTATGTTTATTTCGTCAAATATTTGAGAATATCTTTTTTTTAACTCATCCAAATTTGGTATAAAGAAATCACTTGAAATTTGATTTTTATTACTCAAATTTCCATTTTTATCTTTGTTACCAAAGAATTGTCCAAGATGTTTTAAATATTCACTTATGGAAATTTCTTGACCATTTATAGCAAAAGTTTCAGTGTTGTTATTATAGTCCAAGAATTTAGAAAGCAAATCATCGTTAGATAATATTTCAAATATTTTATCTAATAACACTGGATTGACATCTTTTTTACTAGAGTATAATTTTTTAAAGCTATCCAGATCACGAGTGTGCATCATTTCAATAATTCTAGAATGCTCTACTGAATCTGAAGGATAATTGCCAAACATACTTTGACATTGTTGTAATATTTGATACATTGAAAATTGTGTACCACAAAAATAACTTCTCCCTATATATTTTTCATTTTCATCAAGAGTTTGTTCTAATCCTAATTGTATTGGATTAGCAGGCATCTCACATCCATCTGTTAAATAATAAAAATTTAATGATTCTATGGTTTTATCATTTGGTATCATTTTTTGCATTAATAAATTGTATTGTTCTTCTGGCAATGATAAAATTGTGTGTATTCCATCTATCATACGATTAATTTCTTCTTTTGAAGATATTATATTCATTTG
>OJJV01000695.1_pt1 | contig 18953 bp, 16 predicted proteins | sample 1596391 | NCBI WGS metagenome assembly OJJV01 (sample SAMEA4350164, study PRJEB24818) | metagenome | biome: human; feature: gut; material: faeces | place: Denmark | collected 2013-09
CTTCTTTTTTATTAGAAAAGTTACCACTTGCTATAGCCATAGTTTCACTATTTTTATATAATTCATAGACAAAAGAAGATTCTGCTAGTTCTGTAGGAAATGTAGTTAATTCTAAATATAGATTCATGGTTACATCTCTATTACAAGTACTATTCTTTTTTACTTCAATATCTTTTATAGTTCCTTCTTCTTTAGTTAGTACTGGTATCATATCTACTCCATTAATGGTGGAGCCTCCTGCAAAGGTAACTGTAGGAGTACAAACTTCAGTATTAACTATAGCGTTAGTGTTACTAGACCATATATAATAGGCTAATGTTCCTCCTACTGATAAGATTAAAATACTTACTCAAATTATTATATATAATTTGTATTTTTTTAAATATTCTTTCATAATGACTCCTTATTTACTATCTATAAAGATTTTATCATAAATATATTTATTTAACAATATTAATTATTTATTTTTTCTAAGAACTCTTCTTCATTCCATATAGGAATATTTAATGATAAAGCCTTATCATACTTACTACCTGGAGAATCTCCTACTATTACTACTGAAGTTTTAGAACTTACTGAAGATGATACTTTACCACCTAGATCTTCAATTATTTTACTAGCTTCATCTCTAGTTATATTGATTAAACTACCGGTCAGAACAAAAGTTTTATTTTTAAATTCTTCTTTTTCTTCATATTCAGTATTATTTATATAGGTTGTATTTACTCCATATTCTTTTAATTTATTTATTATATTTTTATTATTTATATCATTAAAATATTCTTTTATACTTGTGGCTATTATACTACCTATATCATTAATACCTGTTAGTTCTTCAGTACTAGCAGTCATTAAATTATCTAATGTTTTATAGTATCTTGCTAATACTTTAGCAGTCTTTGCTCCTACATTTCTAATACCTAGTCCATATAATAATCTTTCTAATGAATTAGATTTACTTCTTTCAATAGCAGCCTTTAAATTACTTATCTTTTTAGTACCATAACCTTCTAGATTCATTAATTCATCTTCATATTTATTTATATCATATATATCGGTTACATCAGTAATAAAGCCTTCATTATATAGATCTTCAATTACTGACTCACCCATTCCATCTATATTCATAGCTTCTCTTTCAGCAAAATGAATTATGTTTTCTATCTTTCTCGCAGGGCATAAATTATTAGGACAATAATAGTCTGCTTCTTTTTCTTTTCTTACTAATCTAGTATTACATATAGGACAGTTTTCTATCATAGTAAATTCTTTCTCAGTACCATTTCTTCTTTCTTTTAATACTCTTACTACTTCAGGAATTACATCTCCGGCTTTACGAATAGATATAGTATCTCCTACTCTTACATCTTTAGCTATGCAGTAGTCTTCGTTATGTAGAGTTGCTTTGGATATTAATGATCCTGCTACATGGACTGGTGAGAAAATGGCATTAGGAGTTATTTTGCCTGTTCTTCCTACCGTAAACTTTATTTCTTTTAATGTTGTTAATACTTCTTCTGCTGGAAATTTATAGGCTATACCCCATCTTGGTACTCTAGCAGTATATCCTAGTTCTTCTTCATCATCTAAGTTATTTACTTTTAATACTACACCATCTATTTCATATGGTAAGTCTTTTCTAATACTTGCTAATTTTTCAATATCTTTAATTATTTCATCTACACTACTTGCAGTAGTATTTAATTTATAATTGGTAACAAAACCTAGTTCTTTTAGATAGTCTAATGATTCTGACTGCTCTTTTATACCATAGTCTCTAGGATTTGGTATAAAATAAGCCATAAAATCTAAGCCTCTTTTAGCGGTTATCTTACTATCTAATTGTCTTACTGATCCAGCCGCTGCATTTCTTGGATTAGCAAATAATGGTTCATTATTTAATTCTCTTTCCATATTTGCTTTAGCAAATGAGGCTTTACTCATATAGATTTCTCCACGTACTTCTATATCAATTGGTTTAGTTAGTCTAAGTGGTATTGATTTTATAGTTTTAGCATTTAACGTAATATTTTCTCCCACTACACCATTACCACGGGTAGCCACTCTTACAAGTAGGCCTTTTTCATAGATAAGTGAACCTGATAGACCATCCATTTTAGGTTCTACTGTATAAGTTGGATACTTAATAGTTTTTCTAATTCTTTCATCAAAGGCTCTTATTTCATCTTCGTTAAATATATCATCAAATGATAGCATTGGAGTCTTATGAGTAACCTTCTCAAACTTACTTATTGCCTCTCCTCCTACTCTTAGTGTAGGAGAATCTTCTCTTTTTAATTCTGGATACTTTTCTTCTAGCCTTAGTAATTCGCTATAATAATCATCATACTCCTGATCTGTAATAGATGGACTATCTAAAACATAGTATTCATGACTTGCTTTATTTAATATGTTTACTAATTCTTCTATTCTTTTTTTTATGTTATCATTCATTTAATATCACCATGATAAGTATAACATAAAAAAGAAAAGAAGAAAAGTAATTACTTAACTTCTTATACTAACTTTTTAATAATTAATATTCTAAATCATCAAATGACATTTGTCCTTCTAATTCATAATTCTTTTTCTTTAGCGTTCTAATTTTAGGTTTAGGTGTTTTTAAACTATTTAACATTTTTATTCTATTTTCTTCTTTTTCTTTACTAGATATATTTATTTCTTTACGAATGCTATTTATTTCGTATGTAAAACAAAACATAGCTAGATCATGTAATGATTTATATTTTAATGAACAATTACCTGTTTTATAATCAGTCGCATATACTTCATTAAATACAAAACTTGTTAATGTTTCTTGCATTGTAAATTCATGTTCATTCTTTGTTTCTAATATATATCTAATACGACATATATTTTCATTATTGCAATAACTGTTTCTATAAAAACTTGTTAATTTATTTAAGAAATCTCTATCACTACTTTTACTTAATACGAAGTATCTTAGAAAATCAACATTAAAATATTTAGCAGCATCTTTATAAACTAAATCGTATCTTACTTTTGATAATTTATCTTTATCTTTATAACGTATTTCAATATCTTTAGTTACATCACATTCTTCAATTATACCTTCTTGTAATAAAGCTCTTTTTAGTACAATTTCATTGCTAAAGCAAGATGTAAAGTAGTCTATTTCTTCAAGTGAGTATGAAGTTTTCTCTCTAAATTTGGATATCTTCTTAAATTCTGGTAAACTAGAAATATCTAATTTACTATATTCTTTATTCTTTTTAATGGTTAAATAATACGCCATACTTACCTCCCAATAATGAGATTATTATATACAATTGTTTGTTTTTTGTCAAGAAAAAGATACTATTTATAATTTTCTACTCGGTTGCCTTGCTTTTTTTTAAAAAATAGAATATAATGTATATGAAAGAGAAATTAGTCATAATAAAAATGGCTAACACCTATTTGCGAGGTGTTCTCTTCAAACGTTTGTTATCAGAGTGACCCCCTGAGGTGCTCTGATTTTTCAATCTATTTTCTATGGCTACCTAGCACTATTACTGCTATGGTAACAAGAATAGTTAAAGCATACGCTATAACTAATTCCATTTACTAATAACCTCCTCCCCCTAAGGTTAAGAAATTACTTTCTATCATAAAATCACCTCTCCTTCCAAAGTAAAAACCTTAGAAAAAGAAGAGAACACCATAAGTATTAACCACGCAAACATTATATACCAGTTTAAATATTATAGTCAAGGAAAATATGACTGTTTTTTTAATATCTTTGTAAAGCTTTTATTTATAAGTGTTTATGAGAATTTTATATACCAAACAATCGTATTATGAAATGGTAATTTCACTTATTTGCTTGCCTTTTTATTAAAAATAGAATATAATGTATATGAAAGAGAAATTAGCCATAATAAAAATGGCTAACACCTATTTTCGAGGTGTTCTCTTCATTGTTTTTGGCAAATCGGAGCTACCCCCTGAGGTGCCCCGATTTTTCAATCTATTTTCTATGGTTACCTAGCACTATTAATGCTATGGTAACAAGAATAGTTAAAGCATACGCTATAACTAATTCCATTTACTAATAACCTCCTCCCCCTAAGGTTAAGAAATTACTTTCTATCATAAAATCACCTCTCCTTCCAAAGTAAAAACCTTAGAAAAAGAAGAGAACACCATAAGTATTAACCACGCCAACATTATATACTAATTTGAATATCGTAGTCAAGGAAAACATGACTATTTTTTTAATATCTTTATAAAGCCCTATAAGCAAAGGTTTTATAAGATTTTAAGGTACAAAACAATTGTACAGCAATATACATTTTCAACCATATCCATTGCATTTTTTACCAAAATATTATATAATATATATACGAAGAGAAAATATAACCATAATAAAAATGGTTAACACCTATTTTCATAAGGTGTTTCTCTCTATAAAAATATATAGAGCACCCCCTGGGTGCCCTTTTTTCTATCTACGATTGCAACTGTCTATTAAAACAGTACAATTAGAGTAGTTCATGCAAAAGCAAGAACTAATTTCACTTACTAACCCCCCTTTTACAGATAGTTTTTTCAGCATATCATCATCCCTTTCTTCCATAACAGAAAATAAAAAAAATATCCATAGGTACTAATTAAAACTAGCATTATATGCTAGTTTAAGTAATAGTCAATTATTGACTATTTTTTTTATATCCATTAAACAATAAAAACTATAATTTCTTATAGTTTTAATCTTTATATACAATCAATTGACCCTCTTCTAAATAAATATTATTGTTTTGACTAAGAAATTTATTAATATTACCACCAAGTAATCTATTAACAGAAAGTAAAGTATCATTATCCTTAGTTATATAATACTTAACATCTCTCTTAGGTACTAATATAGTCGTATTAGGATAAATATAATCATCTACATTAATGCCATTAAGTAATGCCAATAAATTATAATCAGTATTATATCTCCTTGCAATATTATATAAATTATCTCCTTTTTCAATAGTATAAACTTCAAAATACTCATTCATCGTAGGAACAATAATATTACTTCCTACTGCAAAGTTACTATTTTGATTTAAGTTTTTCAATATCTCAGGCGATACCCCATACCTTTTTGCTAAACTATCTAGTGTATCACCATTTTGTATTTTATAAATACCATACATAATTAAGCCCTCCCATATATAATATGATATCTATACCTATTTGTGAACAAGTTCCCCTTTAGGGCATCTATTCCCCCAAGCATCAATTACCCTTTTATCTCTTAGTACCTCAATTATTTCACAGTTGTTAGAGCAGCCTCTACACTCAGTACCCTTAGTCTCATAAATAACATCTTCAATATCAAAAGAAAACTCAATTTCCTTCTGTTTCTTAGATAGTATAGCTACTCCTAGAGCACCCATTAAATGAGAATTATTATCTACATAAATCTTCTCCCCAGTAATATCCTCAAAAGCCTTTACTACCCCAATATTTTTTGATACCCCGCCTTGAAACACAATTGGAGCCACTATTTTTTTACCTTTACCAACATTATTCAAATAATTATTAACAATAGCATAGCAAAGACCTGCTATTATATCTTCTTTTTTATGTCCCATTTGTGATTTATGAACCAAATCCGATTCTGCAAAAACAGTACATCTAGCAGCTATCTTTGTTGGTTTCCTACTAGTAATGGCAATATTACCAAACTCCTCTATTGGAATACCAAGTCTTTTAGCCTGACTAGATAAAAAAGACCCAGTACCAGCAGCACATAAAGTATTCATAGCATAATCAGTAACAATACCATTATCAATAAGAATAATCTTAGAATCCTGTCCTCCTATTTCAAATATCGTTCTAACTTCCGGATAAATACTCATTGTTCCAATAGCATGAGCAGTAATCTCATTCTTAATAACATTAGCCCCAAGTATAGTTCCAATAAGTTTTCTCGCTGATCCTGTAGTGCCAACTCCAACCACTTTATATTCACTAAGATTAATCTTACTCTTAAGTTCTCTAACTACCCTTTTACTCGCAGTAATAGGACTACCTTCCGTATACAAATAAGAACTAGCTAGTATCTTATTATCTTCATCAATAATAACCCCTTTAGTAGATATACTACCAATATCGATACCTAAATAAACCTTCTTCATTTTTCACCTCATTTTAATTATATGAAATAAAAAATAAAAAAGATGTCGAATCTTATCTTTCTAACACCTTTATTTTACTTTTATCAAATTTTAATTTTGAATAATTAACATCACATACATCAAGCATTCTCTTTGCAGCCATTACTCCATTACTTCTTGCATACTTATCATCCAAATAAATAATATCTTTTATCCCTACTTGTATTACTTCTTTAGCACATTCGTTGCAGGGAAACAAAGTAACATATAACTTAGCCCCATCAAAATCCTTTATATTACCCCTATAATTAAGAATAGCATTTCTCTCAGCATGAACAACATACATATACTTAGTATTAAGTTCATCACCTTCTCTATCCCAAGGGAAAAATCTATCTTCATACCCATTAGGAGTACCATTATAACCAACAGATAATATTCTATTATCCGCACTTACTATACAGGCCCCAACTTGTGTATTAGGATCCTTGCTTCTTTCTGAAGCCAAAATAGCTACTCCCATAAAAAACTCGTCCCAAGATAAATAATCTTTTCTTTGTTTATCAATATATTCCATAATAACCTCCAGTAGATATATTTTATCAAATTAAAGAGAAAAAATCTACATAATATAGATTAATTCAAAAATAATTGTTATAATATAGAAGAAGGTGATAATAAAAATGAAACAAAAATTATTAAATATATTAAAAAGTACTGGAGTACTAATATTAATGCTCCTATGGCCATCAGTAATATTTATTATATTCAATGTAGATATAAATAATATAACTAGTAAAGATTATGTAATCTATTATACTATATCAAGTTTAACATTAAGTATAATATTAATTACAATATATAGAAAAGATTTCTTTAAAGATTTAAAATCCTATTTCAAAAACTTTAAAAAGAACTTTGAAACATCATTTAAATATTGGCTAGCAGGTCTTGCGGTAATGTATATAAGTAATCTATTCATAACCTTTGTTCTAAATAAACAATTAGCGGGTAATGAAGAAACAGTAAGAAATTATCTAGTAACATTACCGCTACTTATGACATTTGATGCCGCTATATGTGCTCCAATTAATGAAGAGTTAACATTCCGAAAAAGTTTTAAAGAAATATTTCCAAGTAAATGGGTATTTGTTATCATGAGTGGTTTTATATTTGGTTTATTACATGTTGCTAGTTATATAGAAACATTTAGTGATACCATATATTTAATACCATACTCAGCCTTAGGTATAGCCTTTGCCCTATTATATTATAAGACAGATAACATCTTCTCATCAATTACTATGCATAGTATCCATAATCTCCTAGCTACCATACTAGTCCTATTAGGAGCATCATTATGAAAAAGCTAATAAGATTCTTATTAATAATAATATTAATACTATCATTACTCATAATATATGCTAGATATGGAGGTACAAGAGGATTAATAACTAAAGAATACCAAATTGAAACCACTATTGATGATAGTTTTGATGGACTAAAAATAGTTCACTTTAGTGATTTACATTATCTTAGAATAACAAATAAAGAAACCACTCAAAGTATAATAGAAGAAATAAATCTATTAAATCCCGATATCGTAGTATTTACCGGAGATTTAATAGATAAAGATTATAAACCAAATGATAAAGATATAAGTAATTTAAAAGAATTACTTACTAGTATTAAAAGTAAATATGGTAAATACTCCGTACTAGGAGAACATGATATTAAAGTAGAAGATACTATTAAAGATATATATATAAGTAGTAACTTTACTCTATTAGATAATAGTTATGATGTAATATATGGAAATAATAATAACAAGTTATTCATAGGAGGACTAAGTAATAATCCTGATATAGATAAAGTAATGAATTACTTTACTGAAAATGAAGATATAAATTATAAAATAATACTAGTACATGAACCAGATTATATAGATACAATAACTTCTAAATATAATAATACAAACCTAGTATTAGCAGGACACTCTCATAATGGACAAATAAATATACCATATATAAAGAAACTATTACTACCTGAAGGTAGTAAAAAATACTATAATAATTATTATAAAGTAAATAATACCAATCTCTATATTTCTAGTGGACTAGGAGAATCAAATATAAACTTTAGATTATTTAATAAACCATCCATAAACTTTTATAGAATAAATAAAATAGGAACTAAGTAATTAATTCCTATTTATTTTATTATATTCACTATAAGCCTTATTCTAAGTCTTATTAGTGTTATTCTTAGCCTAATTCTTAGTCTAAGAATAATGTATCTACATACCTATTATATATAAGCATAGTATATATACTTAGATGTTATATAGATAACTTGTATGGATTACTACTTGAGCCATCTCCTAACTCTATTCCTAGTTCAGAACTTAGATAAAGGACTGGTGCAACCTCATATACAAGTTGTGCACCTAAGTAAAAATTACTAACACTGCCATTCAAGTGAACAAAACTTACATCGTACGAGCCACCAGAATGAGTGGATAATAACCATCCATTACTAGAAACTCCTAAAATAGTTTTCATCCAGTTATTTGATACACAAGCAGTATCTTTGTACTCGTTCACTCTATAATATTTGCATTTATTTAAGTCTACAGCATAGCCATAATCACTTGGATATGCTAAGGCTATTTTTCCCATCCAAGTCGTAGGTCTTCCTGTATATACTGTTGTCCCTCTTTCATATTCATATATTTGATTTGGATATACTGAGGAATTACTCCAACCTCCAATATTCCAAGTTGTCTCGGCAATCATATTTCTTGTGGTATCATTTTTTATTCCTGTACTTGTAAAATCACAATCTACTGTGGCATTATTTTGACCGCTATAACATTTTCCTGATGTACTATTGTAATATAAACTTTGTCCTAAATCATTATCATTAGTATCTACTATATAATAATCACTTGGATTTAGTAATTTCATTAATCTTGCTGTAGTCCAGTCATTTTTACCATAGACAGTTTCTGCTCCTGTACTAGTATCTTTATTATCCCATGAAAATGTACCAATATTTTCATTCTTTATTAATTTTAACTTACCATCAAATACCCCAATTATTCGCCATATTTCACAGTTAGTATCTGGATATGCTTCACAATTAAAATATATATAGTTATTAGGGCTTGCTCCATAATACCTAATATTACCTCCATTTAAATCTTCTGTTGTACCACCTAGTCTATCATTCATAAGTGATACTGTTGGTGCTGTATTATATTTAACACTGTTATTTGTTAATGTTATCTTTTCGGTATTCGTATATAAATTAGTTATATATTCTGCTGCAGTAAGTCTCTTTAACACTGCTCCTTCTCCATCAGCATGTAATTTAAAACTGAATGTTTGATTCATCATAGATTTTGGATTAGTATAATTTGCTCCATCTATCCATATATATAATGTATATGATGTTTTTGATGTAGATATACTTTCATTAGTTAATAATACTATATGATTAGTATTATTTTTAGTACAAGTAACTGTATTACTAATTAGATAACTATCACTAAAGTTACCTTCTTTTACTTTAGTATCTCCTTTGTATAACTCATATCTAAAACTTTCATCTTTTAATCCTGTATCTATACTAGTTATATCTAAATACATATTAAATACTAATCCTGCAGTATCTCCCTTTACATTTATATTCTTTACTATACCTTTACTTTTATCTGATACTGGTCTTAGATTAGCACTTATATCACTTCCTCCATTAAAGGTAACTGTAGCTGCTCCTATTCCTGCAACTATTTTTGTAGTATCACTGTCACTTGTAGTCCATACATAATAAGCATAAGTTCCACTTACTATTACTGCTATCACTAATACTACTAAACTAAATATCATATATATCTTTGCTTTATTATTTCTATTATCTTTCATTACTTATCACCACTTTCTATACTCATACTTATATTTCCTTTATATACACTAGATAATATATCATTAGAATTATCATTATTTACTAAACTACCATCTATCCATATATATACTGTTAACTGTTTTACTTGATTATTTATTTCTATATTATTATATATAGGTAAATTACCAGTACTATTTACTATACCACTAGCTACTTCATTAGTACCATCTAATACTTGATACTTTAATACATTACTAGTAAGTAATATACTACTTGTAGTACTATCAGTATTTAAATATAATGTACCAGTACCATTACTTATAGTACAAGTATCTTTTAAATTAACTTTAATTACCGAAGATAAACCTTCAGTATAAGTACTTGCTAAACTAAAATTAGCAGGATTACTATCACTACCTATATCTTGTCCTTTAACATAATTAACATCAAAACATTCACTAGTACCAGATATATTAACTACTCCAGACCAAGATAACCAAGCATAAGTAATACTTACTGATACTATTATTATTAATAATACTATTAATAAACTATATAATAATTTTTTATTCATTATAATACCTCTTTTCTACAATACAAAAAGACTATAAAGAAAGACTAATATTTCTATTAGTTCTCTTTATAGTCTTTATCTATAATCCTTTTATTTATAAGTGTTTGTAGACTAACAAGCCCCCCCCCTAATTAACAAATAGTTAACGTTTCTATTTACCATTTTAATCATAAGAGGAGCCTCCTTTCTTATATAATTTATAGATTTTATATATAAATTATATTTATCTACCTTACATATAAAATAATATCATAAATTAAATATTTATACAAGTACTTTATAAAACAATTTATACTAAATATATAAATATAGCTTATATATAATAGATATGTAGATATATTACTTAAATAATCTCTTATATACATCCTCATAGTCTTCTACTAAGACTATATCAAGTCTATCCTTAACCTCACTAGGAAGTAATATAAGCTCTTTAGATAACTCCAAAGGTAAATAAACAGTAGTAATACCATTAGTAACAGCAGATATAAGTTTCTCTTTAAGACCCCCAACAGGAAGTATCTTACCTCTTAAAGTAATCTCACCAGTCATAGATATCTTATTATCAATAACCCTATTCTTAAGTAAACTAAGAATAGCAGTAACAATAGTAATACCCGCAGAAGGACCATCTTTAGGAACAGCCCCTTCCTCAATATGAAAGTGAAAATCAGACTCTTCAAATATCTTATAATCAATCTTAAACTTAGTATTATTAGCCTTAATATAACTAAGAGCAATATAAATACTCTCCTTAATAACATCTCCTAAAGCCCCAGTCAAAGTAACATTACCATGACCAGGATACAAAGTACAAGTAACCTTAAGAATAGTACCACCATAAGGAGTATAAGCAAGCCCATTAACAATACCAGTCTTATTAGTCTCTTCATTAGCCATAATACTATATTTAGAAGGTCCTAAATACACCTCAATATCCGAAGGAGTAACATCTACCCTACTATTCCTATCTCTAGATATAATAACCTTTCTAATTACCGAATCAATTTGTCTATACAAATCTCTAGCTCCAGCCTCTTTAGTATAAGAAGTAATAATCTTCTCAATAGCCTCATCAGTAAACTTAATACCCTTTACCTTATAATCCTCAAGTAAATTAGGAATTAAATAATACTTAGCAATACTAACCTTTTCATATATCGTATAACTAGATAACTCAATAATCTCTAATCTATCAAGTAAAGGAGCAGGTACTTTTTCAATATTATTCGCAGTAAGTATAAAGAGTACCTTACTCAAATCAAACTCTTCTTCTATATAATTATCACAAAACTTATTATTCTGTGACTTATCAAGTATCTCAAGTAACGCTGACGCTGGGTCTCCCTTATAATCCTTAGTAATCTTATCAACTTCATCAATTAAAAATACCGGATTAGAAGTCTTAGCCTTCTTCATCTGCTGAATAATCTTACCAGGCGAAGCCCCTACATAAGTTCTTCTATGACCAAGTATCTCAGCCTCATCATTAATACCACCCAAAGATACCTTAACAAACTCCTTACCAAGTGCTCTAGCAATAGAACTAGCAAGTGATGTCTTACCAACACCCGGAGGCCCAACCAAACAAAGTATTGGACTATTAGCAGTATTAGTCTTCTTCTTAACTGCTATAAACTCAAGAATTCTCTTCTTAACACTATCAAGACCAAAATGCGATTCGTCCAAAGTACTCTCTATTTTCTTAATATCCGTAATATCCTTACTCTCATTATTCCAAGGTAATGCCAAAAGCCAATCAATATAACTCCTAATTGTAGTAACTTCCGGTGAAGCACTACTAGTAAGAGAATATCTTTCTATCTCTTCATTAAGTCTCTTCGTAATATTATCAGGTAAATTAAGACTATTCATCTTATTCCTAATCTTATTAATATCCTCTTCTTTTAAATCAGTCTCCCCAAGTTCTTCCTTAATAAGCCTAATCTTCTCCTTAAGCATATATTCTCTTTGTTCTTCTTCTAGCTTAACCTTCAAATTATCTTCAATATCATTCTCTAATCTAACAGTCTCTATCTCTTTAGATAAATCCTCAATAATATTCTTAATCCTAACCATCGGATTAGTAATCTCTATATACTTAATCAAATCCTTATATTCCAAAGGAAGTTCTGCCACTATAATATCCGATAACTTACTAATATTCTTAACATCATTAATTCTACCAAGAACAGTATTAGACATATAAGGAGAAATATCAATATACTCATCCAATTTACGATATAAAACTCTCTTTAAAGCAGCAGCCTCTACCTCATTATAATCATATTCTTTAGTAGGAACAACAAAAGCCGATAATACTGTAGTATCCTCAACATAACTAGATATCGTAACCCTATCAATACCCGCTAGTACCACTCTTGTTATCCCATTAGGAAGATCTATCTTAGACTTAATCTTAGCCAAAATACCAACATTAGATAAATCATTAATTAAAGGAGCCTCCTCAAGAGGATCAGCCAAATTAATAAGCAAAATATTACTATCATAATTCTTCATCGAAATATCAAGAATATTCTTTTCTTTATCTTCAGTAAACTCTAATCTAATTTCATTAAATGGAAGTAATACTACTTCTCTTAAGTACAATATCGGTAAATTAGTCTCAATCATAAGCTGACCTCCAAATAAACAAAAAAGCACATACTAACTAATTAAAAATTAATTGTAGATGTGCATCACTTCCTTGGTTATTTATAATACCATAAAATAAAAATATATCAAGTATTTTTTGATATATTTTACATTTTTATTCATGAAAGTCTATCTTAGTAACAACATAATTATTATCTACTTTATCAATATTAAACTTCCCAAGTTCATATTTAAAATTAGAATTACTACACTTAGATAAGTTCTTAACATCACAACTACTCTCTTCAGTTAAGTATTCATAAACAATATTACCAGATATCCTACTATCACTACTATTAATAATCTCAATATCATAGTTACCAGTATATCTAGTAAGCCTTCCCTTACCAGAATAATTCCTACAATATAAATTACCATCAATCTCATAGTAGTCATCATACATTCTCTTATTATTAATATCCGAAAGTTTAAGTTCTGTCTTAATAAGCGATTCATCTAAGAAAGTAAGTAAATGTTTCTTTAACTCCTCAAGATTCTTATACTCAGACTTAACATAATACCCCTTAAAACTATTACCATTCTCATTATATTCAATAGTCTTAGTCTCCCCAGGATTCTCACCACAGTAAGCCTTAAGAACACTATTATCATAATAATTATTAGCCTTATCAATAACCTCTTTAGCAGTCTTAATAGTATTCTTATCTATATCTTCTACCTTAATATAAGTACCACAAGCATACCCAGTATAATTACTGCCCCTCTTCACATAACTAACCTTATACCACTTCTTACAATTATCCGTACCAGGTAGTTCCTCTTCAATAGTAACTTCCTTATAACAGGATAACCCATCAATAATATCCCCACTAGTAGAATTTCTCACATTAAGAAGCGAAGTATTATCATCACAAGATACATATCCCATATTACTCTTATTAGTATCCTTATCTTTATCTTCATCCTTATTTACAATATCAATATCATTCTTCTTATTATCAGTATTATCTTTCTTATTACCAAGAACAATATAAATCATAACCAAAATCAAAATAAGTACTACTACTCCTATAACAACATACATAATAATTTTCTTCTTATTATCATCATTACTTCTATTAAGTTTCATTTTCATATCACTATTATCCTCCTTATAATCAAAAGGTTCAGTCTCCATTATAGGTTTATTCTCATTATCCATATTAATTCTCCTTACTTACACCTATAATATAACACAAATTATGAAAAAAGAATAGTTTTTATTCCAAGTTTACACTTTATTTGATATAATCTTTATAAGAGGTGTATTATGGAAAGAATAGATAAAATAAATTACTACTTAGACATTGCTGAAACCGTTGTTGAAAGGGGAACATGTCTAAGAAGAAACTTTGGAGCCATCATTGTCAAAAATGATGAAATAATATCAACAGGCTATGTTGGGGCCCCACGTGGAAGAAAAAACTGCTGCGATCTTGGCTATTGCACAAGAGAAAAATTAAATATCCCAAGAGGAGAAAGATACGAACTATGTCGTAGTGTTCATGCCGAGCAGAATGCCATTATCAGTGCATCAAGAAGAGATACAATAGATTCCACTCTATATCTAGTAGGAATAAACTATAAAGACCATACCTATGTTGAAAATGCTAATCCTTGTGCTCTATGCAAAAGAATGATCATCAATTCCGGTATCAAAGAAGTAATAATCAGAGATACCAAAAAGAAATATCGTATAATCAAAGTACAAGAATACATAGATAATGACGAAAGTTTAGAAAAAATATTAGGTTATTAAGAAAAGACAATTATTGTCTTTTCTTTTATTATCTAACATACTCTAGTCTAAGTTTATCCGCTACTGTAACAATAAACTCCGAATTAGTAGGTTTAGCCTTATCAATATCCACACTATGTCCAAATACCTCTTCCATCAAATCCCAGTCACCTCTATTCCAAGATACCTCAATAGCATGCCTAATAGCCCTTTCAACTCTAGACACAGTAGTATCAAACTTACCAGCCAAAGTAGGATATAATTCCTTAGTAATTCCTCCTACTATTTCCGGATTATCATATACCATTGAAATAGCCTCTCTAATATATTGATACCCCTTAATATGTGATGGCATACCAAGTTCATGTAACATCTTACTAATAGATATCTGAAGATTATTACTAATAAGATTAATACTCTTACTCTTATTAGTATTAAAAGTATCTAGTATCTTCTCTTCTAAGTCAGTAAGTTCAAAAGGCTTAAGTATATAATAGTTAGCTCCATATTCACTAACCTTCCTTATCGTATCAGGAGCATTATAAGAAGTAGCCACAATCACATTAGAAGCAATATTAGAATTCTTAAGTTCCTTAAGAACACCAATTCCATCTTTCTTTGGCATAATCAAATCTAGTACAATAAGGTCATATTTAAGTTTACCTCCCTTAATAATATTCAACCCTTCCATTCCATCATTAGCACTACCGACAATTTCAATCTTAGGATGATTCTCAAAGTAATCCTTAACCATCTCCACTAAATTAACATTATCATCAATCATTAAAACTTTTATTTTTTCCATTTTCTTATACCTTCTTTCTTACATTATCATTGTACTGCATCAAAAACGAAAAATATGTCGAATTATACTATAAACCAAAGAAAAATAGAGAAATATCTTATTAAGTACTTCTCTATATATTTTTAAATATTTTTTGTATTTCTTTTATATTCGATGATATAGCTCCTATCATAACTCCAGATAACCTTTCTATATTAATAATTTCATCAATATTACTACTATCAACACTACCACCATATATAATACTAGGCTTCTTATGATATTTATCTTCAATATATTTACTAATAAAATCAGTTACTTCCTTAATTCTATCAACACTTGGAAGAGTTCCAGTACCAATAGCATAAGCAGGTTCATAAGCAAAAGTAATAAAATCAATATTAAGAACATCTTTTAAATAAGCATCAAGTATTTTAGGAATAGCCTCCTTATAATCCTCATCAATATTCTCACCAAAACAAAGAATTGGTAATATATTCGCCTCTAAAGCCGCAATAAGTTTCATATTAACAATACTCTTATTTTCATGATACTTTTCTACTCTCTCATTATGTCCTATAATAACATAATCTACTCCAAGAGCTCTTATCTGATCAGTAGATATCTCACCAGTATTATTAACATCTAAGTTATAATTAATATTCTGACATCCAATAGCATAATCAGAATTATTTAAGAATGCCTCTAAATAAATATTAGATGGACATACAACAATATCACAATCAGTTTCAATATTATTAATCATCTCTATATAACTATATAAATCATCATATAAAAGACTCATCTTATGATTAAGAACAACTAATTTATTCATAATTATGTTTCACCTTCTTCCACGTAATTGCAATTAAACCACCTACAATAAGAGGGATATAATAAGTAACAAGTCTCCACATCAACATATATGCCATTATATCAGATTCAGATATAAGACCAGTAAATAAATACACAAAGTTATATTCTGCTGCCCCACTATTACCAGGAGTAATAAATATAAGACTAAGCATCTTAACATAAGTAGACAAAATAAACATCTTAACTGCACTAATACTAGTAATGCCCATAGATACCGCTACTGGATAAGCCGCTAACATATAAAATAAGAATGATAACATTTGAATACCAATTACCTTAAAAAATAACTTCTTATCATGTTTTAACTTTTCAACACCCTCATCAAAGTTTTTTAAATAATTATCTAGTCTATCTCTAGTCTTATCAATATTTCTAACAAAATGAAGTTTATGACCTATCTGTAGTCCCTTCTTCATAATAAAATGATTAAACTTCTTATTGTAGGCTACCAAGAAAAAGAAGCCAAGTAAAAAGCCATTTACCAAGAAATTAATAACTACAAAAGAAAAGACAAAACTATTAAGAGGTACAACCCTAATAAACAAGTTTAAAATTACTGCCATCGTATTAATAATAAGTAGTGATATCTGATAAGTAATAAACTTCTGTATAGTAATATTAGATCCCTTACCAACCGAAATACCACAGTCTCTCATATATAATATTTCAAAAGACTCACCACCTAATGAACTAGGAGTAATACCCGCAAAAAAAGGATAAATAAGTTCAATAAGTACCATATCTTTTATTTTAATATCAGACTTTTCTTTTTTTGCCAAAAAATATAATGTTTCTCCAAGAAAATATTTAGATAAAAACATAAAAAATACTCCTATCAAAAGAAACAATATATTAACATCATTAAGTGCATTCAAAATATCTTTATAATCATCTTTCAAAGAAACATATAATACACATACAAATAATATTATAACAACTGTCAAATATATAGTAAGCTTATTTTTTTTCATCATCAATCACTTCAATTCCAATCAGTTTACCATCTTCTAGATATTTCATAGTTGCACCACCACCAGTAGAAACATGATAAAATTTCTTTTCAAAGCCAAGTTTATTAACTGCAGCAGCTGTATCTCCACCACCAACAATAGTTTTAGCCTTAATTTCACTAAGCTGTTTCATAATCAAATAAGTACCATTACTAAATCTGCCTTCTTCAAACATTCCCATAGGACCATTTAATATTACTCTTTTAGCGGTACTAAGTATCTTTTTAAACTTATTAACTGTTTTAGAACCTATATCATATCCAATATCATCATCTTCAAAATGCTCTATCATAGTATTACCAAGTACATCATCCTTTTCAGTAATAAAATCTTCCGGTAATACAATCTTATTTGAATATTTTTCTAACATTTTCTTACAAAAAGGAATATGTTCATCACTGACGATCGATTTACCAACATTATATCCCATAGCCTTTAGGAAAGTAAAAGACATTGCTCCACCTACCAAAAGCTTATCACATTTCTCCAAAAGTTTTTCAATAAGTACTATCTTATCATCTACTTTTTTACCACCCATTACTACAATAAATGGATGAGTATCACTATTCAAAACCATATCAATCTTATTTAATTCATTTTCAATTAAAAAACCAATACCACTAGGTAAATACTTAGGTATCCCTGTAACAGAAGCATGCTTCCTATGACAAGAACCATAAGCATCTTCAATAAAAATATCACCTAGTGATGCCCAGTATTTAGATAATTCTTCATCACAGTTTGATTCTTTTTTACCACATATATCCTCAAATCTAGTATTTTCTACTAGTAAAACATCACCATTATTAAGTTCATCTATCATCTTCTCTAGCCTATATCCTCTAGTATCAGGAGAAAACTTAACATCTTTATTTAAATATCTAGATAAAGCTACTGCTACCGGATACAAACTATTACTTTTTCTATCTAAATCATTTTTTACTTTACCCAAATGTGAAAGTAAAATAACCTTAGCCCCTTTCATAACAGCATACCTAATAGTCTTTAAGTTAGCTTTTATTCTAGTATAATCAGTTATTTTATTTTTACTATTCAAAGGCACATTAAAATCGCATCTTATAATAACCTTTCTACCCTCTAATCTATAATTCTTAATTGTTTTTTTCATTTCTTATCCTCATCTATACCTAATTGTAACATATTTATCATTTTTAGTCTATATTTTAATTTAAAATAATAAAATATTATTGAGGGATACTATGAAAAATATAATAGAATATTACTATAACTTAAGAATAGATGAACTGCATAATAA
>OJJV01000702.1_pt1 | contig 18812 bp, 15 predicted proteins | sample 1596391 | NCBI WGS metagenome assembly OJJV01 (sample SAMEA4350164, study PRJEB24818) | metagenome | biome: human; feature: gut; material: faeces | place: Denmark | collected 2013-09
CAACATGAATCGCATCTACGATATCCGCATATGATGATAGATCAAACTTCTGTCCTGATAGCTTCTCCGCATCTTCCAAAAGCCGCTGCATCTCTTCTTTGGTACCGCCATAACCTAACTTGAGGTTATCAAGCATAGTGTAGTTTTGCTTTGCGAATCCCTGATATGCATTCTGGATGGATTCCATTGAGGTACCCATCTTATTTGCATTATCGGACATATCCGTAATCGCTACATTTGCCTTTTCAGCCGCTGCCTTTGTGTCTCCATCCAAGCTCTGTAACAATGATGCAGAAAAACCTGTGACAGTTTCCATATATTCATTTGCAGACAATCCAGCCGTCTGATATGCGCTTTTTCATGCGCCACAACATTTTTTATCTGAACTTCTTTTAACGATGATGGCAGATAGATCCGAGGATTTAACACTCCAAAAATAAATGGTGTCTGGATTCTGTCACAAATATAGATATTTCCTTCTATGCGGACGGATTCTCTCACTTTCCTGCGAATATGTACATAACTGACTGCTGCATATACGAGCAAAACCGCTACACCGCATAACCAGACAGATGCAATCAGGTTCATCGGGTTTTGCGCCGTCTCCTGCTCCGGAACTGTGATACCCTCAAAATAATATTTTGCAAGATACCGGTTTGCCGTGTTGTCTAAAGCCGGCATTTCTGCCAGAACCTGCGATGTTACCGCACCTGCTTCAATGCTTACAACCTGTGCGTTTGGTGCGAGGCTAAATGTCGTCTCTAATTGAAACGGGCACAGCAGCCGGATTCCAACCAGCGCCCACAAGATACAGTGAATCCACTTCGGCGATCTCCTCAGCAGACAGCGTGCCAACACCACAACCACGATCAGCACACTGGCAGATATACTCATGTTCAACAATTTCAAAAAGAGTCCTGACATTTTCAGCCCTCCTTTCCAATAGCATCGATCATTTTCTTTATCTCGTCCACCTCTGATTTATTTAATTTTTTTCTCGTTGTGAACGCGGCAAGAAACGCCGGAAGGGAACCTCCAAAGTTTTCCTCCACAAATTTTTCACTCTGGGCAGCGTCGTATTCCTCTTTCGTCATCGGGCAGTTTATATAGTCGGGTGTTCCCTTTCCGTAACGGGAAGCAAAAAACGCTTTCGACATATCTATGCTGTCTGCGGTAACTATCGGCGCGGCGGCATCAAAGAAATGCAGTTGTTCCGCACCGAAGAATTCGGTTATCTTTGCACTCAATGCGTCGCTTGTCAGAGGACCCGACGCAATAACTGTATTGTCTTCAAAGTCAAGAGAAGAAACCTCTTCTTCAACGACCTCGATATTTTCGTTTTCTTTTATGGCACGGGTGACGTCCGCAGAAAATTTTTCTCTGTCAACGGCAAGTGCTCCGCCTGCGGGAACTGCGTTTTCGTATGCACAGCGAATAACAAGGCTGTCAAGTTCTTTCAGTTCCTCTTTCAGCAGTCCGACTGCATTTTTCAGTCCCTCCGCACGCAAAGAGTTCGAACAGCAGAGTTCGCAAAAATCGTTGCTCGAATGAGCGGGGGTGCGCTTGGACGGTTTCATCTCGAAAAGGCGGACTTTTACGCCCCTTTTCGCAAGTTGATAAGCCGCTTCGCAGCCCGCAAGACCCGCGCCGACTACATTAGCCCTCTTCATTCGCTTTTTTCTCGCTTTTTGCGGTGTAATCACACTCGGGATTTTCGCAGACAACGGTTTTGCCTATCTTTCTGAAAAGCGTTTTTCCGCATTTCGGGCAGGTCGCTTTTGTGGGGGTGTTCCACGTCATAAATCCGCAGCCGTCCTTGTTTTCACAGGCAAAGTACGTCTTGCCTTTCGCGCTTCTCTTCATGATGAGTTTTGCGCCGCATTTCGGGCACGCGCCGTCCGCATAATTGACGATGGACTTTGTGTTTCTGCACTTCGGATAGTTCGGGCAGGCAAGGAATTTGCCGAAACGGCTGACCTTGTAGACCATTTTCGCACCGCAGAGTTCGCAGACCTCGTCGCTTTCTTCGTCGGGGATCTTTATATGAACGCCGTCAAGTTTCTTTTCGGCTTCGGTCAGTTCTTTTTCAAACGGACCGTAAAAATCGTTAAGAACTTCAAGATAGGTCTTCTGGCCGTGCTCGATACCGTCGAGCTTTGTTTCCATATCTGCGGTAAAGCCCATATCGACTATATCTTTGAAGTTGTCTTTCATCACATCGGTCGTAACTTCGCCTATCGAGGTCGGGTGCAGAACTTTGCCGTTTCTCTCGACATAATGTCTTTCGATAATGGTCGAAACGGTGGTCGCATAAGTCGAGGGTCTGCCTATTCCGTTATCTTCAAGCGCCTTGATAAGAGAGCCCTCGGTGTATCTCGACGGCGGCTGAGTGAACTTTTGTTCGCTCTCAAATTCCTTGAACGGAAGAGACTGTCCTTTTTCAAGATTCGGCAGTCTGCCGGATTTTTCCTCTTCGTCTTCGGAATAATTGTAAAGAACCGTAAAGCCCTTTTGACGGAGTTTGGAATCCGTTGCCCTGAACATGCAGTCGTTTGCCGCAATATCCACGGTCACGGTGTCGTAAACGGCGGATGCCATCTGCGAAGCGACAAAACGCTCCCAAATAAGTTTATAAAGTCTGTATTGCTCGGTCGTCATCGACGAACGAACTCTTTCGGGCGTCAGTTCAACGGACGTCGGGCGTATCGCTTCGTGCGCATCCTGCGCATTTGCTTTTGATTTATAATTTCTCGGCGTCGGGGGCACGAACTCCTTGCCGTAAAGAGCCGCTATCTTCTCTCTTGCCTGAATCTTGACATCATCGGAGACGCGGAGAGAGTCGGTTCTCATATAGGTGATCATACCGGTAAGTCCCTCGCCCGCAAGGTCTATACCTTCGAACAGGCTCTGCGCAACGGACATAGTTTTGGACGGGCGCATATTGAGTCTTGCCGAAGCGTCCTGCTGCATGGAACTCGTCGTAAACGGCGGTTTGGGAGACTTTATCTTTTCCTGTTTTCTGACGTCGGAAACCGTGAAATCCGCGTTTTTCAGACCGTCAAGTATTTTGTCAAGAGCCTCTTTGCTGCCTATTTCTTTCGTTTTTCCGCACGAAACAAAGCGGGCTTTATACGTTCTTGCACCGTTTGCGAAAACCGCGTCAAGGTTCCAGAACTCTTTGGGAACGAACGCTCTTATCTCGTTTTCGCGGTCTACTACCATTTTGGTGGCGACACTCTGAACACGTCCCGCGCTCAGACCTCGTTTGACCTTGTGCCAAAGGAACGGACTGAGTTTGTAACCGACTATTCTGTCAAGAACGCGACGCGCCTGCTGTGCGTTGACAAGGTTGATGTCTATTTTTGTAGGTTCGGCGATTTTCTTCGTAACCTCTTTTTTGGTGATCTCGTCAAACGTGACGCGGATATCGTCGTTCACGTCAAGACCGAGTTCCTGCGCCAGGTGCCATGCAATGGCTTCTCCCTCGCGGTCAGGGTCGGTTGCGAGATATGTTTTTTTGTATTTCGCGTTCGCCGCTTTGAGTTCGCGGATTATAGCAGCTTTTCCCGTTTTTCTCGGAACGATGAATTCGGGTTTGAAATCATGCTCGATGTCAACGGCAAGACGTGACGACGGCAGGTCTTTTATATGTCCCACCGAAGAAAGAACTTCATATTTGTCCCCAAGGTATTTTTTGATGGTCTTTGCTTTTGTCGGGGACTCGACTATCAAAAGATATTTTCCGGACTTTCTCGGCGTTTTTGCTGTTTTCTTCTTTGTTGCCGTCTTTGCGGCGGTCGTTTTTTGCGCCATGTGTCGTTTTCTCCTTTATAAATACGGAAGTTGAGAGAGGAAAACCTCCCGTTACACTCGTTGTTTTGTGATTTTATCCGACGGAAGAGACGTAACCGTCCTCCGTGTTTTTGACAAGTCCCTGCAATTCAAGCGACTGCAACGCCGTCGCTATCTCGGGAAAAGAAATATCAAGTTCGTCGCAAAGAGCGTCTACGGGTTTCGGAGACGTAAGTCCCGAAAGGACTTTTCTTTCCGTTTCGTCAAGCGCGGCAAGCAACTTTTCCTGTTCATCCTTTTCTCGCTTTTTAAGAGACTGCCGCTGTTTGGTAACATTCGACTGTTTGAGTTTCTCTATTTTTCCTCCGAAAAGAGGCGAATATACTTCATTATAGGTATCTATCACATCGTTGAGTCCCGTGCATACGCGGGCGCCCTTTTTAATCAGTTCGTTCGCCGCATCGGATGCATGGTTTCCGGGCTGACCGGGCACGGCAAACAGAAGTTTACCCTGTCTTTTTGCCGCTTTTACGGCAGACAGACTGCCGCTGCTCGGAGACGCTTCGAAAAGTATCGTGCCGTGGCTTATCGCGGCAAGAACGTAATTTGCGACGGTAAACGTCATTCGTATAGGAACTTTTGCGTCGGACGGAAACACGCTTATAGCCGCACCGCGCTCCGCAACGAAATCGCATAAATACTCGCTTTCGCGCGGATATATTTTATCCAAAGATGTTGGAACGACCGCTGTCGGAGTTGCCGACGGAGCCTGTAATGCGCCTGCGAGAGCAAAAGATTCCATACCTTCGGATATGCCGCTTGCGACGGCAAAGCCGTGCAGCGCAAGTCCGTAAGCCATACGCGCGCAGAACTTCGCGCCCGACGGTGTACAGGCCCTTGTTCCGACAAGAGAAACGGACGGCTTTTTATACGTTTCGGGAATTTTGCCGCGAACGAAAAGGACGGGAGGCGGAGTTTCCGAAAGTGCGAGATTCATCGGGTACTCTTTATCATAAAAGGTGATTACATCAATATTTTTATCTGCATAATATTTCAAATCGGAAGCGTATGAATCAAGATTTTTTGCAGTCACCTTTTCAAGATCTCTGCAAGGAAAGATCTCGGGATCGAGTTCTCCGCGAACCGCAAGTTCATACCCCGCAACAGGGTCGGGAAACGTCAGAAGAAAGTCCGCGGTCTTCTTCATGTCAAAGCCGAGAACATCCCAGAGCCAAAGGCAGACAGCCGCGTTTCTTTCGTTCAAATCTCACACCTCCGAAAAATAATGCATCATTATCGCGGCGGCAACCGCCGCATTCAGAGAATTTGTATTTTTAATCGGAATATACAGTTTTTCATCCGCAGCCGCGGACACGGCGGGACTTACGCCCTGCCCCTCGTTGCCCACTATCAGAGCAATTTTTTCGATGTTGTTCGGGAAGTCCGAAAGTTTTCGCGCAGTTTCATCGAGTTCGGACGAAACGACGGCAAAGCCCTCGGCTTTAAGAGAGGAAATAGTTTCCGAAAGTTTTACGCGCTCGACATAAGCGGGAATAAGAGCCCCCGCTGTGCTGCGAACGACCTTTTCGGAGAACGGGTTTGCGCTGTCGTCGGAAAAAACGCAGCCAAAGCCGAATGCTGCGGCGGTGCGGATTATCGTACCCGCATTTCCGGGATCGCGAACGCCGTCAAGCAAAACAAGGCGGTTCGGTCTTTCGGGATTTTTCTTCGAAACAACTGCGCACAGTTTTTGAGTGCCGACAACGCCGCAAAGTTTTTCCATTACAGGCTCGGTGACCTCATAAATCGGAGTATCGCCGAGTTTTTCGAGAAAATCCGAAAATTCGTCAGGGCAGGTGGAAAATACTTCCAGAATGTTTTCCTTAGCAATTTCCGTAACGAATCTTGCACCCTCGACAAGAAAGCCCTCGGCAGACGGACAGGAGCGCAAACGAACGATTTTTTTTACTGTTTCATTTTGTCTGGAAGTTATCTTTAACAAAGAGCATCCCATACATATCGTCCTCCTTTTTCGCCTGTTCCGCGCAGGGTCATTCTGCGCTGACATACATCATAATATATCACCAAAAGCAAAAAAGGTCAATAGGTAAGAACCGAATTTTTTTTGTTCGGTTTCCGAATATCCCTATGGGATATTATTTTTTTCGGAAGCCGCGCCACAGCCGAAGGCAAAAAAACAATATATTTTATATATACGAAAAATTGAAAAACATTGCGCAAAAAAATCCGACTGCTGTTGCAATCGGAGAAAAACTGTGTTATACTTCAATAAAATCAAACCCATAATTATTCCGAAAGGTTCGAATGTTATGAAAAAAATTATCGCAGCGGTATTCATCGTGATTTTTTCGGCGATGCTCCTCGGCGGCTGTTCCGCACCGAAGATAGAAACGGAAAAAATAGTTTCCGCAGACAAAGTGGACTATCTTAACGCACGCTCCTATTCGGACGGGTTGGCCGCTGTAAAAACGGATAAAGGCTGGGGCTTTATAGATACGGACGGAAACTTTGCGATAGAACCGAAATTCGAAGCCGTGGGAGCGTTTTCCGAGGATCTTTGCGCGGCAATCGCCTCTTCCGGTGAAAAATGGGGCTATATAGATAAGAGAGGAAACACCGTCATCGACGGAGCGTATACCGCCGCGGCGGAATTTTCGGACGGATTCGCGCTTGTCAAAGAGGGCAACTACTATAAATTCATAGATACAAAAGGCAATGTTCTGGAAGTGACGGTTCCCGCAAAAACTGCGGAGGACGGCACGGTGACCGAGACAAAAACCGTTACGACCTTTGACGATGCAAGTTCTTTTGCCGACGGTTTCGCAAGAGTCGAAATCGACGACGCAAACGCATATATAAACACAAAGGGCGAAGTGATCGCAAGCGGTTTTCTGACGTCAAACGACTTTTCCGAGGGGCTGTGCGCGGTCAATTTCAAGGTCGGAGACGACGATTTGAACGGATATATAGGAGAAGACGGAAAAACTGTAATAGAGCCGAAGTTTTTCGATACAGGAAGTTTTTCAGAGGGCTTTGCGCCGTATAAAGAGAAGATTTCGGGAGGAACGACTTCTGCGGAGGGAGTTTCGACGGGCGCGGTCTATCTGTGGGGCTACATAAACACAAAGGGCGAAACCGTCATTTCCGCGAATTACGACAACGTTTACGGCTTCAAAAACGGGCTTTCGAGAGTGTCCGAAAACGTTGCGACCACAGTATACGATTATTCGTTTATAGACACGAACGGAAAAACCGTGACGAAGAGTCTTTACAGGTTTGCATACGATATGACGGCGGACGGTCTGGCACGCGTGGCAAGAACGGAAGACCAAAAGACGGTATGGGGCTTTATCGATAAGAACGGTGCGGAGTTTATCGAATTGAAATACGACAACGCAAAAGATTTTGCGGAGGGTTTCGCTCCCGTTTGCATAGGGGAGAAATGGGGAATAATCGACACGCACGGCAACCTTGTCGTCGAAGCGAAATTCGACGGTATGGAAACGACTGCGGACGGGCATTTCCTTGTTAAATACGGAAACAAATACGGATTCTTGAAAATCAGATAAACGACGAAGATCGGCTTCCGTATTCAGGACATCTCTTTTCTGTTTTTCGACCGAGAGAAAAAGTAACAAAAGAGCAAAATTTTTCGCGGTATCAACTCAAAAATGTACATATTAAAGAAGCGCGATTGTTAATATTGCGCTTTTTTCTTTTTTTCGTTTGTGCATTTTACACGAAGAGTTTTACGAAAGTTTATTTTCTCTTGCAATTTCAATGCTTTTGTACTATAATGATAGCGTGGATAAAACCAAGGACCGATATGTGTTGTTTTCGAAAAGGGAAACCGTTCTTTTCGGAGATGCATATCGGAAATTCAGGCAATTTTTAAGGAGGAAACAGATGAAAAAGAGATTTTTATCTGCACTTCTCGCAGTCGCGGTTTTCGCATCGCTGATGATGGGTATTTCGCTTTCGGCTTCTGCCGCAAGACAGATCATCATCGACGATCTCGGAAGCCCGATGTCGAGATCCGAAATGGAAGGCAGAATCAAAAGTTTTCTGACAACGGCAGACGGCCAGATTATCAGAGACGACTACCAGAACATGCCGGAGGGAATGCAGACGAAAGGCGACGCCACTATCAAACTCGAACAGCAGATAGATAAGGGCTCAGATATCGTTGCAAACCCCTCAAAGTATTCGGATGAGGACGTTGAAAACTTCCTTATCGGACTTTTCGGAGAATGGAACACAGAAGCCCGCGCTTTTGCGGACGAGAACAAACCTTACGGAGATTTCCAGGACGCGTATATGCTGCGTTACAAATCGCTTGACAAGGTTCTTTACTGGGACAAAGAAACAGGGTATGCGGTTCTCAAACGCGAGGAATACACCGTTGATTCTTGGAATAAACTTTCCGAGTTCATGGACAGGTTTGAACTTGAGTTTTTGACGGTTCTTCCGAGCAAGCCTTACACGGGACTTGCAGAGGCTTCCCGTTCGACCGTATACTACAAACTTCAAGAGTATTATGCGTTGGTAAATCAACTTGTAAAATATGACGGAGACCTTGAAACGAACAGACTCAGAGGGCTCCTGTACGACACGCTCAACACTAAAAAGACCGTCGGTCTCACAATCGACGAACTTCTCGGCAGAGCTGACAGCGACGATACTTCGGAATTGGCTCAAAAGGTAAGAAAGGCGCTCAACCTCGGAGACAAACAGGAAGCCCTCAAAAACGCCCGCGCTTGGTATGAGGGTGCGAAGAAGGCTTTCAATGATCCGAACGCGACGGCAGAAGACATCAAACCCTATCTGACGCTCAAACTTCTCATGACCGACTCGAAAAACAACGAGTTAGACAGCCCGTACACCGAGGCGGAACTTGAAGCGGAAGTTATAAACATTCAGGGGCTTCCCGCGGGCGAAGAGAGAACAGAGCCTCTTTACGAACTCAGCGGAACCGTATATATGAAAAAATCTCAGAAGAGAGAAAACGGTCAGCCCGTCTTTGACGAAAACGGAGATCCCGTTTTCGACTACGCAAGAACAACATATCATTACAATTATTCGTTGCTTCGCGACCAGCTGCTTGACAATGTAAACAGATGTTCTTTCTTGAATAACAATTACAGAATCTACAAGCATGTAATGTATTACGAAGCGGAGAAAAACAACCAGAACGGCGGCGCTTTCGAACAGAGCAAATGGACGGATTTCCTTTCCGGATTCGCGCTCGGAGACCTTCTTCTTTCGGAACCCACCGCGACAGAATCCACATTCTACATGGCGCTTGAAGACATCGTTAAGGCATACGAGAAGTTTTCTCAGGTTCAATACCTTGTTGAGGCTTACGACTCCTACGGAAAATCCATAATCGAGTACTACAAAGAAAACTTCATCACGGAAAAAGCCCAGTATGAAGAGTCTCTGACAAGCGACGATTACTTCAACACCGAAGTTTACGACATCGACGGACTCCGCGCATTCAGAAGAGTTCTTCTTCTGTATATCGAAGCAATGCAGAAACTTTCGGATCTTGAAGCAAACGGGCAGAAAGACTCCTCTGATTACAAGTTTTGGGCAGAGATAGCAAAAGCGAGAGTTGTTGACCTTGTTGTTGCAAAAGCGACAATGCCGTTCACCGTACACGAAGAGGATGACGACGGCGACGGAACCATCAGGTTCTTCCGCAATGACCAGCAGATCCTCAACATGGCACAGCAAATAGTTGAAAAAGCAAAAGAGTACTACAAAGATATCATGAATGATCTCTCGAATGACCCCGAAAACAGAAAGTATCCTTTCCAGGAAGACGATGCGGTAACATTCGGAGAAGACATAACAAAACTTGAAGGTCTTGTTTCGAGAATAGCGGCATACGAGAAGAACGTTGCGGCCGGAAACTATCAGACAGCCGAAGAAGCGGATGCGGAAGTTGTTACGGACGAGCAACTGCTCAACGCTCTTAACAACCTGTACTTCGACATGACCAACATGCAGCTTGAATATTACTACGAATAAAGAGAGGGAGGCAATCAGACCATGAAAAAAAGAATTATTGCAATAATCCTGTCGCTCTGCCTCTGCATATCTCTTGTTGCAGCGCTGACGCTCTCCTCTTCGGCGGAAAGCGTTACAGGTAAGGATCTTGCGACACTCAAAAAAGAACTTAACGCATTTTTGAACCAAGCGGAACTTCTGGTTATGAGAGACGACTATCAGAACATGCCTGCCGGAATGCAGACAAAATCTGATGCGACAGTAAAACTTGAAGGACTCATAGCAGAGGCTGATGCGCTTCTTTCCACGGATTCCGTTGAAGATGCGGAAGCATTTCTGCTCAAAGTTTTCGGCGGCTGGGATGATGTCAAAAAGATATACACCGAGCCTGACAAAGCATACATCGAGTTCCTTAATGCCATATTCCTTCGCACAAAAGCGATAGACAGCGAGGTGGCACGCGGGGAAAAGGGATACCTAAAACTTGCGAGAAGAGATTATACGATAGAAAGTTGGAGAGCCCTTGCAGAAGCGGCCGCAAACATTGCGGCGGTAAGCGAAGGCAACAACCCTCCGATACTTACGATTTCCCGCTCCGAGATGTGGGCGTTGCTGAGTGCTTACTACACAGCATACGACAATCTTGTTCCGTTTGAAGGCGACAAGGAGATCAATGACCTTCGCGGATATCTCTATCTTAACATCATGACAAAAGAGACCGTTGACATCATTTCAATGGTGAAGAGAGCACCTTTCGGCTGGGAACTTCCCGATCTGCTTGCGTCGTCCGAAGAGAACCCGAATTCTCCCGAAACGCTCGCTTACAAAACATGGGTTGAGGGCGCTATCGCGGCATACAATAACCCCAACGTGACGGCAGAAGAACTCAGAAAATATGTTGACGATAGATATTATCTCAAGGGCAAAAACACGCTTGACATTGACACGAACAAAGTTAACTACCCCGTTGAGTCTCCCGAAGAACTCAATGACGAGGACTTCCGCGCAAAATACGGTGAAGATGCTTGGCGTTCAATGAACCCCCTTGTGATCAGAGACGATGAAATCCTTAAATTCAGAAACTCTTTGTTTGTGGGCTACAAATTCAAAAACGCGGCAAAAAAGATAATCGATACCGTTTCTTACGACAATGAACTCGGTTACTACAACGCTTCCGACTACAACAAGTTCATCGGCGTTGTCAACATGTATTTCGAAATCGCGAACGATTACATGATTTCCGACGCGTTCCTCCGCTCCGCATACAATGAAATCGTTACGGCGCGAGACGAACTGCTCACCAAGAAACTTGATATAAATCTTTACGACGCTGTATACAACAGAGTTATGGATTTTTACAACAAGAGCATCAAGGATTACAGAGATCTTTTTAATCTCGAAACCGTTGAAAGACTCGAAGTCGCCATTGCCAAATTCGAAGCGGCGAAAGCGGCATATGAGGGATATGTCAACGAGGGAGGCACGGATGCCGATAAACTCGACAGACTTTATCAGGATCTGATCTCTGCCACCTATCTGCTGCAACAGACCCGTTCGGAAATCAGAGTCAACGAATACGGCGATGACCCGAACCAGGGCGGCGGAAGCGGTTCGACCGGTTTTGCCAACATCAACCTTGAAGGGGTTTACAATGCGGCAAAAACTCTGCTTACGGATATGACGGAATTCAACAACTATATGGAAGACGCACTTCTTGACGACGGTGCTTATCCGTATACAGACGAATCCCTTACCCTGTTCAGAGAAAAACTTGAAGCATTGCAGGCACTTGTTGACAAGTATGAAGAAGAAGCGGACAACGAACAACCTCATACAATGGTTAAGTCCGAATTCATCTCCCTTATGCTTGAAGCATTAAAGGTTCAGATAGACATGGTAAATGTCAGAACCTCAAACGACTGATAATTCACTTTGTAAAAGGGAATCCCTTCGCCGAAAGGCGGAGGGATTTTTTTCCCGTATCAACGCAAAGAACCGTAATTGACATGCGGAAGCAACTGTGGTATAATACTAAAGTTTGAAAGGCAAAGTACATTTCAAAAGCCCACGGAATCATCAACGGCGCATGCTTTGGGTTAACCTGAGTTATATCGAAAGAATATATATACCCTGCATTTGTCGCGTCCGTTTTATATTGAATTAAAAAATCCCGACAGGAGAAAACTTATGGAAAGCATACTGATGTATTTGCTGTTCATCGTCGGCATCGTCCTGATAGTAAAAGGCGGAGACTGGTTCGTTGACGGTGCGGTATGGGTGGCGGAAGTCACAAAGATACCCAAGTTTATTATCGGAGCAACGATAGTCAGTCTTGCCACTACCCTGCCCGAAATAATCGTTTCGACGATTGCCGCCGTCGAGGGGCACGGAATACTTGTTTCCGAAGCAGGAAATTATATGGCGGCATCACAGGACAAGGTCGGAATGGCGATCGGAAACGGAATAGGTTCCGTGGTCTGCAACACGGCAATGATACTTGCGCTGAGCGTCATTTTCACGCCCATCGCAATAAAGCGCAAAGAATTCGCGCCGAAATCCATGCTGCTTGTCGCAGCGGTAACGGCACTTTTCGTTTTCTCGTTCAACGGATCCTTTACCGTTGCGGGAGCGATTGTCCTACTTCTTATCTTCATATTATATATTATCGAAAATATACGCTCCGCAAAAAATCAGCCGTCGGAAAGTGGCACGGAAAGTCCGAACACAGACAAAAAATCTGTCACGCTCAACATTCTCCGTGTTATAGGCGGTGCGGCAGGGATAGTCATCGGTTCACAACTCCTCGTCAACAACGGTAGTAAAATAGCAGCGGCATGGGGCGTCTCAGAGGCAATAATAGGCGTTACGATAGTGGCGATAGGAACATCACTTCCCGAACTTGTAACGGCGATTTCGGCAATCGTCAAAAGACAGGCGTCAATGTCTGTCGGGAACGTTATAGGGGCAAATGTCATAGACACAACGCTCATCATCTCCGTTTGCTCCTTTATTTACGGAGGTAATCTCCCCGTTTCGGCGCAAAACATTTATCTTGATTTCCCGGTTGCGATACTCGTCTGTCTTATAGCGGCAGTGCCGACGATAATCAAAAAGAAATTCAGCCGTTGGCAGGGCATAACAATGCTCGCCGTATATGCGGCATATCTGCTCACCGTGACCGTATTCCTTGACAAATATCTCGCGCTTTTCGGCATTTAATGTAAGAATATAAAGAACTCACTTTTTCACACACCTCTCAATGGCTCTTTTTGTCTCATTCAAACAGAAGTTTAGAGCGTTTTTGTTGAAGTTTCAGAGGCAGACTTACAAACTTTTGCAAGTATAAATATTGACAAATTCATGTCGGGGTGTTATAATAAGTTGTGGGATATGCGGGCAATACGCATACAAGAGGGAAAAAATCAAATCGGGAGACCTGAAATGACAACTGCAACAAAAAGTTCTTCACGTTTGGCAAAAGAACTTCTTTTCGTTATAACCGATACAATTTTAATAAATCTCGCATGGATTTTTTCGTATATGCTTATATACGATGATTTTTCGCTGAGCAACGCATTCGCATTTATCGGCGGAGGAAAGCAAAAGTATTTATTTCTCGGCATTTTCACGGTTGCAGCGCTGCTGATACATTTTGCTTTCGGGCTCTATCGCAGCATATGGCAATATGCGGGTATGTGGGAACTTTTCCGAGGTGTCGGCGCCGGGCTTTTTGATTCGGGGCTGTTCATCTTACTCCTCGGGCTTTCTTTTCACCGTCCTACGGCGGTGCGTCCCGCATTTCTGGTATTTCTTTTCTTTCTGATAACATTCGTGCTTTTGGTTTCGAGATTCTCTTACAGAGGATTGCGAATGATAAAGGAAAATTGGCAGATGCGCGGGGTAAAAAAAGTCCGCGTTATGCTGATAGGTGCAGGATCGGCGTCCGAGACGGTCATCCGTGAATTGCAGGATAAAAAATCCGTTCGAAACATCGTTCCCGTCTGCATCATTGACGATGACCGAGCAAAAAGAGGAACCACACTTCATTCCGTTCCCGTTGTGGGAGACAGAGGTTCAATAATCGAAAATGCAAAACGGAGACGAATTGACGAGATATGGCTCTCCATTCCGTCCGCGACACGAAAAGAACAGGCGGCGATTCTTGACATTTGCAAACAGACGGGATGCGTTCTTAAAATCATTCCCGGTCTTGACAGCATTCTGAAAGGTTCCGCGCATATAAACAACTTGCGCAAAGTCGAAGTTGAAGATTTGCTCGGCAGAGACCCGATAAAATTTGACATGGATAACGTTTCGGCTTACATAAACAACAAAGTTGTGCTTGTCACGGGAGGCGGAGGCTCTATCGGAAGTGAACTTTGCCGACAGATTGCGGGATTCGGTCCGAAACAACTGATAATATTCGACGTCTACGAAAACAATGCGTATGATATAAGAAATGAACTCCGCACAAGATTTCCCGATCTTGACATTATCACGCTTATCGGTTCCGTAAGAGACCACAAGCGTGTTGAGGCGGTTTTTGAACTTTACAGACCGCAAATAGTTTTCCATGCGGCGGCGCATAAGCACGTTCCGTTAATGGAAGACAGCCCGAACGAGGCAATAAAAAACAATGTTTTCGGAACATTCAAAGTGGCAAAAGCCGCGGATATGTACAACACGGAAAAATTCGTGCTCATCTCAACGGACAAAGCCGTAAATCCGACAAACATTATGGGCGCATCGAAACGCCTTTGCGAAATGGTCGTGCAGTATTTCAACGACCGTTCAAAGACAGAATATGTTGCCGTCCGTTTCGGAAATGTTCTCGGCAGCAACGGCAGCGTTATTCCCCTGTTCAAAAAACAGATTGCCAACGGCGGTCCCGTCACGGTTACGGACAAGCGTATTATACGTTACTTCATGACCATTCCCGAGGCTGTTTCGCTCGTTCTTGAAGCGGGAACGTACGCAAAAGGCGGAGAGATATTCGTTCTTGACATGGGCAAACCGGTCAAGATACTCGACCTTGCCGAAAACCTTATACGCCTTTCGGGATATACGCCGTATAAAGATATCGAAATTAAATTTACGGGTTTGCGCCCCGGCGAAAAACTTTATGAAGAGTTGCTCATAGACACGGCAAATCTGAAAAAGACGGCGAACGACCTGATATATGTGGACGATCCGCCGCCGCTCGCGCCTGATTTCCGCGAAAAGATAGATCATCTTTACAACGTCATGCTTGACGATTCGGTGGACATGAGAGCACTCATACGCGACCTTGTTCCGACATATATCTCACCCGAAGAGAGCAAGAAAGCATACGAAGAAGCGCATTGCATCTTCTCTTGTCCTGACGGGGAAAAAATTAAAACGGAAGCAAACTGAAAAAAAGAAAAGAACGGCAAAAGACCGTTCTTTTCGTTTTTTTGCGCCGAAAGATTCCGACCCAAAAATGCAGGGCGTGGGAAACAAAGTTCCCACGCCCGTAACAGATTGATCAGACCTTAATTTTGATCATAATATGCTTTTTTATTCTTTTTATTCGACCTCGATAAGCCCGTATTTACCGTCTCGGCGGCGATAAATTATGCGCGGCTTGTTTTCGCTGTCCGTATAGATGAAAAAGTCGTGCGCAAGCAGATTCATCTGCAATATAGCTTCCTCGTCCGTCATCGGCTTCGGATCGATTTTCTTGGTCTTGATTATGTCATAATCATCTTCCGCGAAATCCGAAGATTCGAGAATTTCCGAGTCGATCGGCTTTTTGATGCGCTTCTCCAACTTCGTCTTATGTCTGCGGATCTGCCTCGTCAAGATTTCAACTATCTCGTCAACGCTGTACTTGAAGTCGTCCGTAGTGGATTGGGCACGGAAAATAAGCCCGCTGTTTTCCGCGGTGACTTCAACTTTGTGGCGGTTGTCCCTTTCCAGAGTGTAAACCACGGTCACTTCGCAGTCCTCGGGGAAGAATTTGTCAAGTTTTTTGAGTTTCTTCTCCGTATAATTCTTTGTGTCCTGATAAGCCGTGCATTTTCTGGAAACGTACCTGATCTTCATAACCGTCGCTCCTTTGTTTCAGACTGAACAGGTTTTGAGCCGTCTGAACGGCGGGCGCCGGGGAACGGCATCTCCCCTGTCCGCACCTTTATTGTAGCACATTTTCATCCGATTTTGAAGTGGTAATTTTACTAAATTTCAAGAGCGATTTTGATTATAAATGACAGGCTTTTTCCGCGTTTTGAAAACACTCCGCCGAGACCTTTTCAAAAAACGCAAATTTCTGCCGTTTTCATCAATTTTTTTGCCAAAAGGTCTTTATTTTTTTCTCTTTGCATGGTATAATGGATTAAATAGGCTGAGGAGGATTCACCAATGTTTGAGAACCATAAAACCCCCGTGACCGTTATGCCCGGACACAGTTACTATATTCGCTTCCGTGTAATTTTTGACAAGCATCTCGACCAGACCGACCTGGTGCATTACAACAACATCGTTGCGGCATGGTATCTTGATTGCTGTGTAAACGCAACTTTCGGCAGAAACTATAACCTTTGCGCGTTTGACAGAACAATCAAATATATGAAACCCGTTTATGTTACACGCTTTGATATTGCGCACGAAGATCTTTCGGTCGTGGACAAACTCATAACTTATCTTGAAGACAAATGTTTTTCGGAACTCCGTCACTCAAAAGTACAGCGAATAGAGATTGCATTCTCCGACGTAACGGACTAAAAAACGAATTTTCTGTTAAATTGTTGCAATATTATTTATATTTTGATATAATGATATATAGATATTAACGGCTTTATTGCCCGGAGGTATGCTATGAGAATAATATCCGGTCGGGCAAGAGGAGTCCGACTTAAAACGCCCGATGAAAGCCTGCCCGTCCGCCCGACGGGAGACAGAGTTAAAGAAGCGATGTTCAGCGCCATCCAGTTTGACATAAAAGGTGAAGTTCTCGATCTTTTTGCGGGAACGGGGCAACTCGGGCTTGAAGCACTTTCGCGAGGAGCGGAACATTGCGTGTTTTGCGACAATGCGGCGACTTCCTGCGCAATAGTGAAAGAAAACGTAAAGAGAACGAAAAGCGAAGACAGGGCAACCGTTCTGAACGTTGATTACAAACGGTACTTGAAACACGACGCGGACAGAGTTTTTGATGTTGTTTTCATTGACCCGCCTTACGCTTCCGGGCTTTCGGATAAGGCGCTGTCATACCTTGCCGACGGAGAGTTGCTTTCCGACGATGCGGTCGTCGTTCTCGAATGCGACAGTGCGGACAAAAAGCCGGAAGAGATAGGAAAACTCGTTTTGAGAAAAAGATATACTTTTTCGGGAGTATCTTTTCTCGTCTATATCAAGAGGAAAGAAAATGAATGATATTGTTGCGGTTTGCCCGGGCAGTTACGACCCGATAACAAAGGGGCATGAGGACGTTATCCGCAGAGCGGCAAACCTGTTCGGCAAAGTTTGCGTTCTTGTCAGCGTAAACCGCGAAAAAAAGACGCTGTTTTCAAAAGAAGAGCGCGTGCGGATGTGTGAAAAGGCGTTTGAAGACGACCCGAGAATAACGGTTGACGCTTATGACGGGCTGGTAGTTGATTTCTGCAAAAAGAAAGGCGCTGCGGTGCTTGTAAAAGGCGTTCGGAATCAAGCGGATTATGAATACGAAGCAACCATTGCGGACTTTAACGGCAGACTCGGCAATTACGGCATAGAAACCGTACTCCTTGCGTCAAAACCCGAACTGTGCCATATCAGTTCCTCGGCTGTACGCGAACTTATTTCGTTCAAAGCCGATGTTTCGGATTATGTTTCGGAAAAGATTATAAGAGATATACGAAAAAAATACTGTGAAGAGGTGTAAATGATGGCAAACGATTTTTACAAGGATTTCGAAGAACTCGAAGACCTTATCGAAGATGCATTCCATATTCCCCTGTTTAAAGGAAAAGTAATTTTGGACGAGTCCAGATTTTTTGATATAATGGACAATATCCGCCAGAGTCTTCCCGTTGAACTCAAACAGGCAAAAGAAGTTATAGCAAACAAAGAGACCATGATGAACAGAGTTAAGGAAGATTCCGACATCATGAAAGAAAAGGCAAGAAAAGCCGCAGAGCAAATGCTTGTCAAAGCAAAGAAAAATTCCGACGCGATGATAGCAAGAGCACAGGCACAGGCTGACGCGCTTGTCAATGAGCAGGAGATTATGATAATCGCCCGCGAAAGAGCATCGGAAACGGTTGACAAAGCGAAAACGGAAGCGGCAAGAATGAGAACCGCGGCTGTCAACTATGTGACCGAGATTCTCGGAAATTCCGAAGACCAACTTCGTGACGCGCTTTCTGCGGTAGAAAAAGCCAAGAGCCAATATGAGGGTCAATAATAACATAAAAAAAACAGTTATATCAAAGAAAAAGGCATATTCCGTAATATGCCTTTTTCTGTCACTCACGATTTTTTTGACATCCTGTTCTCTTTTCGGGACGTCCATCACGGATCTTGTCGGGGAACTTGAAACGACGGCACCCGAAGAAACGGAGCAAAAAGATACAACGTTCAGACTTCCCTATTCGCTTTCCGACACGCTTGACATTTACGGTGTCGAAAGCCGAGTCAACAACGACCTTGCTTCTCTTTGTTACGACGGACTTATAAAAGTCAATTCCTCATGGGACGCGGAGTGCAATCTTGCGGAAAGTTTTGAGAAAAAAAACGCGACAGTAATTTTCAAAATTTCGGATAAAGCCGTTTTTTCGGACGGAACTCCCGTCACCGCGGCAGACTGCGCATACTCGTTCGGGCTGGCTCAGACGGGAAAACGTTATTCCCGCTTTTTCGAAAGCATTTTATCTTTCCGCGCCACAGGCGAAAAGACTTTTTCCGTCACGTTTTCACATCAGGCACAGCAATATATAAATCTCTGCGCCGTGCCGATAGTCAAAAGCGGAACGGGCTCGCTGCTCGGA
>OJJV01000703.1_pt1 | contig 18762 bp, 17 predicted proteins | sample 1596391 | NCBI WGS metagenome assembly OJJV01 (sample SAMEA4350164, study PRJEB24818) | metagenome | biome: human; feature: gut; material: faeces | place: Denmark | collected 2013-09
GTTCCCAATATTCCGTCAAGTCTAAAGGCACCTATTTCTTGACTATATTTTTTTTCTAGAATTCTCTTAGATGTATTTAAATTATTCTTTAATTTATCTTCCATCTCTCCTATTGATGCTGTTTCTTCATTTATTTTTTTAGTAAGTAATTCTATCTTCCCTTTAGCCATTGATAATTCTTCATTGTTGCTTTTCTCTTCATTTTGTAATGATTGTATGTCTGAATCTACTTCTTGAATTTTGCGTGCTAATGACTCTCTTTGTTGTTCTAACTTTCTAGCATTTTCTGCTAATATTTTTTTATTCTTATTTTTTATTTGACTAACTTTTATTATGTGTATTACAAAAGTTAATAAAATTACTACTGCAGAACAGATATTAATTACATTTAATTTTATAAAGAATACATTTGAAATTAGTAAAATAATTAATAGCAATTCCATAATGAAGAAAACGGAATTATTTTCTTTTTTCTTAGGTTCCTCTTTTTCTACTAAATTCTCAAGCTCAGCTTCTTTTATTTTCTTTATTCCTTCTGCCTCTTGAAGATTCTTTAATATTTCTTCTTTGCTTTTTTCGTATGTTTTTTCTTTGTCTTGTAAAATGTTTAAGTTATACAAATTATCTGTTTTGTCTTTTTTCTTTAATTCTAATTCTTGGATTGTCGCTTGTTGCTCTTCATAAGTGTTCTTTAAATCTACTGCTATTTTTTTCTCATTTTCAAGACTTTCTACTTCTTTTTTTGCCTTATTTTTTTCTTCATCTATACTGTATTTTTCGTTTTCATAAGGTTCTATTTTTCTTATTTCCATTTCAATATTGTTTAGTTCATTTTGTGCTATGTTTATTGGCTTTAAAGATGTTTTGCTTGTGCCTATTTCGTCTCTTATCTTTTCCTGTAATTTTGTAACAGCTTTTTTATACGAAACATTATCTTCTCCCGTTCCAGCTAAATTAGCTATTTTCTGAACTAGCATATTTTGATTTTTTTCATCTAACCTTACATCTTGCTGTGTAGATACAACTGTTGATAAATACATTGGTTTTTCTACATTTGTTTGCATAAGAAAAAATTGATTTCCATCTTTTTTATTTACATTATATTTATCAGATATGTTTTCATAATTTTCGTTGTATATTTGTGGATTTTTTTTATTAAAATCTCTAAATACTTCAAACTTTTCTCCAGAATCTAAATTATATTCTATTTTTCCAGAAAAATCTTCTCCTCTCCAAGGTTTATATTTTTCGTAATCTGATAGTTTGTTTCCATCTTTGTTTTTTGATATTCCATAAAACATACTAACTATATAATTTAATATAGTAGATTTTCCGCTTTCATTTTTTCCTTTTATTATATTTATTCCGTCTGTAAATTTCATTTCTTTATCATGTATATTTCCATAAGAATTTATTTTAATATTATTGATTTTCAACAATTTCACCTCTATTTGTTTAATATCTCTATTCCTATTTCGAAGGCTTTCATTAAATTCTCTTTTTCTGCCTCATCGTTTTGCGTTTCAATTTTATTTAGAATGTTTTTAGCAAACAATCCTTTTAAATTAATTTGTTTTGATAGTTCTTCTATATTGTAATTTATTACACTTTGATCTTTTATCTTTATAATATTTTCTTGTTTTATTATTTTAGCTAGCTCATATGGATTTACTTCAAAATTTCTTTTTCCAACTAACAAGATTTTATAAAATTTTGATTCATCTAAATCCAATCTTTCTATAGCTTCCAATAAAGATTCCACAGAATTTATGTTAGTCAAATCAAGTTTTCTTTCTTCAAAAGTTTTAGCTTTTGATGCTATAAACTCTAATTTCATAGAGCTCTTTTCTACATCTGCTAAAATATAGCCTCTTTTTCCAAGTTCATCAAATCCTAATGAAATTGTTGACCCTGGATATATTATTTTTTGGTTATCATAATCTTGATAGCTAGGCTTGTGTATATGCCCCAACGCAACATAATCAAACCCCATGTTTTTCAAAATTCTGCTGTTCATAGGATTATATTGCCTATTCTCATCATTTCCGCCATCTACACTTCCATGAGTTATTAAGATATTTATTTTATCTGGATTCTCTATTTTGATATTCTCGTACTTATTTTCCATATAAAAATCATTAAATCCATAACCATATATATCAGCTTCTTCTAATTTTATTCTTTCTAGCTTATCTGTAAAAATGTGAACATTATCGTTCCAATTAAATGTTTTATAAAAAGAATTATTTATATATGGGTCATGATTTCCTGGAGTTATAAATATTTTAGTATCAGGTATTTGCTTAAACAAATCGTTTATATATTCTATAGTTGACTTTCTAATATACTCTTGTTCGTACAAATCCCCTGCAATGAATAAGTACGGAATATCATTGTTTTTTATGTATTCCACTATATCTTTCATTACTTTTCTTTGTTCTAATCTTCTTTCTTGCGAAAGACCTTCTTTGCCTGCCAAAGTTGCAAATGGGCTATCTAAATGTATATCTGCCATATGTAAAAATTTCATATTATCACTTTCCTTACTATGTATTTTTATATCATACTCTTTTTTCATAGTCAATAGTTTTAAAAACATTTGTTTGTTATTTTCTTCAAAAAAATAACTACTGTAAAAGTAGTTATTCATTATTATCATCTATTGGTCCAAAAAGCTCATCAAATTTTGCTTCTAGCTGTTTCTGTAAATCTTCGCTAAATAATTCTTCTTCCTGTGGAGTGTTATCTTCCATTGGTAACACAGGAGCTTCTTGTTTAGCCTCTTTTTTCTCGTCATCATCTATAAACAAGTCATCCAAAGATTCTACTCTTAAATCTTGTTCTTTCTTATTTTCGTTTCCTGCCTTGTATGGATTATATGGATTGAATTTTCTCCATTCTCCTCTTACTCCAGCATCAAATTCATTATGGCTTATTACATTTCTTGATAAATCTCTTGCCATAGGCTTTTCAAAATAATAATATTTTTTTGCCTTAACTGGTTTTAATCCTTTTTCAAAAATTATACACAAATCATTGTCCATTCTTCTTAATTCATCTGGTGTCATCAATGCTCTTGCCATTATTTGGTCTGATTCGCTATAGCCTTGCTTATGATGTTGTTTGTCTTTATTTACCGATTTACTATCTCTAGAAATTGTTTTCTCTCCCAATTGTTTTGAAAAATATTCACAAGTTTCTGGTGAATTACTTCCTAAAAATACGTGTGTATCACAGTTACCAATTATTGTTTCTGCAGATTTTTCATACACTGCTTTTAACTGGTCTAGGTTCTGCAATATAACGCTAAATGAAATTTTTCTACTTCTACTTGTAGATATTTTCTTATCAAAATCTGGTATTTGACCTATATTTGCAAACTCGTCTAGTATAAAGAATACTGGCACTGGCAATTTGCCATCTGGTTGCTTATCTGCAAAATCATACAAATGCTGTATCATTTGAGCAAAGAATATTGTTAATAAGAAATTATATGCTGTATGTGTATCTGATGAAATAACATATAACGCTGTTTTTTGTGTTGCTAATTCTTCAAAATCTATGGTATTCGTAGAAGTAACATTTGCAATTTCCTCTGAATCGAATTTTCCTAATTTTGATTGTAATGTGCTTAGTATTGATGAATATGTTTTTTCTGATGCTATTTCTATTGATTTGTAATTCATTCTAGCTGGATGGTCGAAAGGCAATTCGTTCATAAGATCTGTAAGAAGGTTACTTCCTCCATTATTGTTTGCGGCTCTTACCAATTCAGCACAAGAAGCTAAATTCTGCTCCTCTCTTGGTCTTGCTGCCATTAAATAATAAATCAATGCTTTTAATAGCATTTCACCCATATCTTCCCAAAATGGGTCTGATGGCTTTCCTTCAGACTGTTGGCCTTTAACAATTGTGTTTGCAATAACGTCTACATCTATGTTGTTTTTTATATGAAATAATGGATTGTATCCATCACTATTTTCTGGATTTACTAGGTTTAATATTTTTATGTTATATCCTTGTTGTCTAAGGTATCCAGCTGTTTTATCATATAATTCACCTTTTGGATCTGTAAATACATATGAACCTAATTTTTGATATGCATTTGGTATTGAATATGATGCAGATTTACCAGAACCTGAACCGTCCTACTACCAATACGTTTACGTTTCCTCTTTTATCTACTGGTAAGTAGTTATTTTCTGCCAATATAATTCCTGATTTTCTGCTTAATATTCTATATTGTTCTCCACCTTCAGACCAATCACTTGAACCGTGCTCAATATCTGTAAATTCGTTTTTAGGTTTTGATTTTATCATTCCTATCATTATACATATTCCAACTATTAAAGTCATCCATAAGGTAGCTTTTCCAAATATTGCTATTGTGGCTGAATTGAATACTTTGAAAATAGATGTAAAGCTTGTTAATTCTTTAAAGAAATTATCAAAAAATATTTCCATGCTTACTTTACCGTCATTTGTTGCACTTGCTATTGATACCGCAATAGGCGCAATTAATACTATGTCTATCACTAGCCATAGTATTAAGAAAACTATTATGTATTTTTTACTATCTTTTAAAACCTTTTCTACTTTATAATTCATATAAAACTCACCTTTTCTTGTGTTTCAACTAGTCTCTATCTTCTTCTCTTTCCTTATTTGGTACTAGTGGAATAGAAATTGTTGGTTCGCCTGGTTGTATTCCTTTTATTTCTACTTTTCCTTCTGGTTTTACTTTGTTTCTTTCATCTGTTTCAAACTCCATACCTGCTATTATCACAGCTCCACTTGTAGCTCCTTTTTTGTCACTCATTAATAAGTTCCCCCTAACTATCATCCCTTACTTCAAATGCGAAATAAGATTTATATGGTTTTAATTTACATTTTCCTCTAACTTCATTAGTTTCTTTATCAAAGTAAAGCACTGGCTTTACTTCTTCAGTTGTTTCTGGGTCAATTATAGTTATTGGCCTTTGTAAATTTGGTGTATATCTTACATTTTTATATTCAGTTTCTTTTTCTGAATATAAAGTATCAAATTTCACTGGTACAGGCCTTTTAGAAATCTTAACTTCATCCTTATTTAAAATTCCCATATTTACTACAACTTTTTCTGGAGCGAATGATAATATTACAAGTTGATTTCCATCTTCTTTTGGATTATCAACATAGAATGTTTTCCTTGTATTTTCTCCAACTAGTTCTTTTCTTGTTTTTAATCTTTCAAGAGTGTACTTTGGAGAATTTTCTTCGAATTCTTTTTCTGTTCTATTTATTTGATAAATTACTGTGTTTACATTCTTTGGATCTGTTATACTAAAATGTTTTCCTTGTATATTATCCATTTTTTACCTCCATATGATTCGTTCATATTTTATCCTTAGCATAGTTATGCTCCAGCATACTTCTTTATTATACAATGATTGGTTGTTTTTGTCAACATATTTATGTATACTACATAAATGACTGCCTTGGATTAAATTTAGATATTTTCTTCAATTTTTTATATAATTCTTTTTCTTCGTTTGATATATTTTTTTGAATCATAATTTTTACTTGTAATATTAAATTCCCTCTGCCGCCTTTTCCGTCTTTATAACCTTTTCCAGGAATACTTATTTCTTCTCCTGTTTCACTGCCTTTTGGTATATATACTGCTATTTCCTCATCTATTGCATTTGCATTTACTTTGGCTCCTAAGACTGCTTCCCATGGAGTAACTAATATTTGTGAATATATATCTGTTCCAACTAATTTAAAGTTGTTGTCATTTACTATTCTTGTTTTTATTAACAAATCTCCATTCTTTCCGCCGTTTTTCCCTGCTTTTCCTTGGCCTATAAGTCTAATTTTTTCGCCATCTCTAATTCCCTCTGGAATTTTTATTTCAAATGTTTTCATTTTGCCTTCAATAGTTCTTAAAGATATTTTCTTCACATTTCCATAAAATGCTTCTTCAATAGTTACATCTATTTCTGTTTCGATATTCTCTCCTTGAACTGGAATATTCTTTGTTTTAACTGTTTTTTTATTTACTATTGATTTATCTGCTTGAGCCCCAAAGAACATATTCAAAACTTCTTCTGCTGCAGATACTTTTTTAGTTTCTTTTTTCTCTTCGCGAGCTCTCTTCTTTCCTATTTTAGAATTCCACATTCTATCATATTTTTTCTTTGACGCCGCATCTGACAATTTATTATATGCTTCATTTATGTCTTTAAAACGCTCTTCTGCACTTTTATTGCCAAGATTCACATCTGGATGATACCTTTTAGCTTGCTCTCTGTAAGCTACTTTTATTTCATCTATATTTACTTTATTTGTGTCTAATCCTAATATTTTATAGTAGTCTTTAAAAATCATTGAACGTCCTCCCATAACATGGTGGCTTTATTATATCACAAAATATTAGTATTTTGAAGACTTTGAGAGGGATTTATATAAATTTTAACATGAGAGTATTCATCATGGCATTGACACACTTAAGTTTGTAGACTCTTACTATTCTATTATTAAAATCGGACGAGAACCGTATGTGGCTGTCGTAGCTGCTTCCCGTATTGAGGTCGTCACGGTCAGATGCTGGAAAGATTGAGCCAACGTTGTAATAATCGCCGCCTCTGCCAGCACGGATGTTGGTACTGCCCGCCTCTTGGGTCCACTCATTGCAATTGCCAGCTAGGTCGTATATATTGTTGGCTTTCCAATATTCACTAAATCCGGTTACTTGTTTACTTCCGTATTTTTTTGTTTCTCCATCCATCACGGCTGCATTTCCGCTACTATTGCTATAATTTCCCCATGCTGTAGAATTTGTGATACTTTTTTGCTCGCCCTTTTTAGAAATGAAATCACATGCTAGATCCCATTGGATTCCCCATATCATTTTACTTTCCACCTTATCGCTAGCATTTAATGTTGTGCATTTTTTATATAAATTATACCAATTTGTACCAGTTAATGTTGCTTTTCCTTTTTGCACTCCTTCATTCGAAAGCTCGTATCTTCCGATATAAAACCCTCCATATTTTTTTATGCTACTTATCATATTTGCATAATCTGCTGTAAATGATTCTGCCATCGCTTTTGGACTATCATATCCTAATATTGTTTTATAATATGCTTCATCTTTATCGTAATCAGGTGCTATATCTGGTTCTCTATAATCTGTTGTATTGGGTGTACTTCTTGATAGAGTTACTGTATCCCCCGTTTTTCCTATTGTTGTTGAATTTGTGTACATTTTTGTTGTTACTCCAACGTTTCCAGATAAAGCTATCCCACCATTTGAAGTTACGTACATACTTGAAAGTACACTTGCTTCTACTGGCACCCACACCCATTCATTTCCTGCATCATCTTTTATTACCAATCCATGGTCTACTGAATTTTGTGCTGGAGCAGAGCTTCCATTTCCCCACTTTGCATCTCCAGCATCTATCGGAGTATAACCTTTGGGAATTATTGGATTGTTTGTTCCTGCTTTTTTGCCATCTATCGTTCCATTATCATCAGCTTTTTTGTTTACTTCATTTTTAACCTTGTCCACATTCTCATCTATCCAATCATCCACATTATTTATGTGGCTAGCTATTCCTTCTGTTTGGTCTTTATAATCATTAGCTGTATTTTGTGCTCTTTTTATTATTCCTTCGTCCCCTAATGTAAATTTTATGCTTATTCCAGCTAGTATTAAAAGTAATACTATTGTTATAACAAGCGCTACTAAAGTAACACCTTTTTCTCCTTTGTTTTTCATTCCAATCTCTCCTCTCCTAATTAATAAACTATTTCTTGTTTCTATCGCCTTAGGATGTACTAATTTGCCTTTTTTAATTATTTCTTCTATGTTGCCATCTAGTATATAAATTATTGCTGCATCTATATCTTTATTAGCTAATTCTCTCTCATATTCAATATCAAATTCTTTCGATTTTCTATTATTCTCCGTTTTGTCTGCCACATATATTATTTTGGCAAGCATGTCCATGTTTTTATCTGTTGTTGTATGGTATAAAATAGCATCTTGAATTTCCTGGCAAAGTCCATATTTTTCTTTTACCATGTTTGCTCCAATCTTACCATGCAACAACTTTACATTTATTTCTTCTATTTCATCAATTTCTATATTATGTTCTTTAATGTATTGCAAACTTTCTTCTTTAGTCATTTCCTTTGCTATATCATGCGTAAGCCCTGCCAATCTTGCTTTTTCTACGTCTACCCCATAAATTTTTGCAAGTTCTTCGGCTCTCTCCATTGTTCCTAATGAATGTATATATCTTTTCTCTGACAAACTTTCTTTCAATTCTTGTTTTATTTTATCAATTAATTCCATACATTCTCCTCTTATCTTTTATTACATTGCTAGTTCTATTAATTTATCTAATAATTCAGAATAATTTAATCCTGCATGTTCCCACAATTTTGGATACATGCTTATGGTAGTAAATCCTGGCATTGTATTAATTTCGTTTATATATATTTCATCAGTGCCATTCTCTACAAAAAAGTCAACTCTAGAAAGACCTCTGCCTCCAACTGCTTTGAATGCTTTTACTGCCATATTCCTTATTTTTTCTGATATTTCTGTATCAATTTTTGCTGGTATAACAGTTTTTGATTCCGAATTTTTGTATTTTGAATCGTAATCATAGAATTCATCTGCAGACATTATTTGTCCTACGCATGTTGCTTCTACATTTTCGTTCCCTAGTACTGCACATTCCACTTCTTTTCCTATTATCCCTTGCTCTATTAAAATTTCTTTATCATATTTACTTGCAATTTCTATGTTTTCTATTAATTCCTCTGAATTATTTGCCTTATTTACACCTACTGATGAACCAGAGTTTGATGGTTTTACAAATACTGGATAGTTTAACTTTTCTTCTACAATTTTTGCTATTTCGTATTCTTTTACTTGTCTATGGTTCATTTCTTCATCTATATATGTATATTCGTTTTCTTTATCTGAACTTATTACCGCATAATTTGCCTGATTTAGTTTGGCTTTTTCAAATATTATTTTTGCATATACTTTATCCATACATATTCCAGATGCTAGCACCTTGCAGCCAACATATGGTACTTTTAATAATTCTAACAATACTTGTATAGTTCCATCTTCTCCATATAATCCATGTAATACTGGAACTATAACTTCTTGCTCTTTTAATATTTCAAATACATTATCTATTTTTTCTAATTCTTTAGGTTCTTCGCCTATGCTAAATATTTCTACATTTTCTACTGGTTTTGTATACTTATACCAATTACCCTCTTTACTTATATATATTGGACAAATTTGGTATTTCTCCTTGTTTAAGTTTTTAATTACAGAACTTCCTGAAATTACTGAAATTTCATGTTCTGTTGATTGTCCTCCAAAAATTACTCCTACTTTAATTTTTTTCATTTTTATACCTCTAAATATTAATATACGTTTAAAACAATAATTATTGTTTTAAAACATTTATATAAATGCTACATTATAGCACTTACAATCTCTTTAAAATTCATTGAATTTGATGCTTTTACTAGCACAGCATCCTCTGGTTCTAATATTTCTTTTAATTTTGAAATTGCAGAATTGTTATCAGTATATTCATATGTTTCTACATTATTTTTCATTGCAATTTTAGCAATGTTTTTTGCTTCTTTTCCTACTGTAATTAATATATCCACTTTATTTTCTACAACTGCATTTCCTACACCTTCATGCAATTTTTTAGAGAAATCGCCTAATTCAAGCATATCTCCAAGCACTGCTATTTTTCTATTTCCTGGTGTTCTATTCAAATATTGTAATGCAGATTTCATAGAATCATAATTTGCATTGTAACAATCATTTATTATCGTGTAACCTTTGCTTGATTTTTGTACATCCAATCTCATCTTTGTAAGCTCAAATTTTAATATTCCTTGCTTTATTTTGTTCATGCTTATTCCTAATGCTTTTCCCACACTAATTGCTGCCAAACTATTGTAAACAAAGGCTTCTCCTCCAACTGGTACTTCTATTACACCTTCATTCTTCAAATTATATTTGCTACTGCTCTCTAAATAATTAATATCTTGAGCTTTTTCCATACTGTCATTCTCTATTCCATATGTAACAATATTATAATTATTTTTGTTCTCCAAATACCACTTATGTAATAAATCATTATCATTATTGATTACAACAGTTCCATCTTTGCTAAGGCCTTCCAATATTTCTAATTTTGCTTTTAATATATTTTCTCTTGAGCCTAAATTTCCAATATGTGCAGTTCCAACATTTGTAATTACTGCTATAGTTGGTTTTGCTATTTTAGTTAATGTACTTATTTCGCCAAAATGATTCATTCCCATTTCAACAACCATAGCTGTGTGATTTCTTAATCCTAAAATTGTCATCGGCAATCCAATATGATTATTCATATTACCTTGTGTTTTTAGCACATCATACTTTTCAGAAACAACACTTGCTATAATATCTTTAGTGCTTGTTTTTCCTACACTTCCAGTAATTGCTACAACTGGAATATTATACTTTTTTCTCTTTAATTTAGCTATCTGCTGTGTTGCCAATATAGTATCTTCTACTTCTAATATAAATTTATTTTCTATTTTTTCTAAATTTTCATTTGCACATTTATTTATTATGCAACCCTTTGCGCCATTTTCTAAGGCCTCTTTATATCGTATTCCACCATCAACTGTTTCTCCTTTAAAGCCTATGAAAATATCACCATCTTTTATTGCTCTTGTATCTCTTTCAAAGCTTATACACTCTTCATTTTCATTTCCATATACTAAATTTCCATTTGTTACATCTATTATTTCTTTTAAAGTTAAATTAGTATTTTCCATTATTATGTTCATCTCACATTCTTCAATTTTTTATTATTATATTCTAGTAATTTAAAATTTGCAACAGCTTAACACATATAAAAAATGTGAAACTTTTTTGGTGATAAAGTCAAAAATTGTTTCACATTTTATTTATCTCTTTATTCTATTATTAAAGTTGGACGAGAACCACCAATATCGACACCTTGCTCTGCAAAGTAGCTTCCAATGCTAGAAACTGGTCCACTTAAGCCACTATTACTATAGGTGCTACCTCTACCCACTCTATTGCCATTCATAAAAGCTTCTTGGCACAATTCCCAGCAATTTCCAGCTAAATCATATATATTGTTTGCTTTCCATGCTTCATTTGAGCCAGTATTTTTCTTCTTTGAAGCTGTGTTTGAAGCTTTTTCATAATTTCCTTTATTGGCTGGTGAAATTGAATCATTGTAATTCCCCCAGCTTCTTGAATCGGTTATACTTTTTTGCTCTCCTTTTTTAGATATAAAATCACATGCTAAATCCCATTGAATACTGTATATCATTCTGCTTTCCACTTTTTCACTAGCATTTAAACTTTTGCATTTTTTATATAAATAGTACCAGTTAATATTTGTTAACGATTCTTTGTCTTTTTGTACTCCTTCATTTGATAGTTCGTATCTTCCAATATAGAATCCTCCATATTTCTGGATACTTGCTATCATATTTGCATAATCTCTTGAAAATGCTTCTGCCGTTGATTGTGCATCTTCAAATTCTAATATTGTTTTATAATATGCTTCTCGTTGATCAAAAACAATTAAATCCGGTTCTCTCCAACCTGTTGTACCTGGGGTATCTCTTGATATTGTTACTGTGTCTCCTTCTCTACCTATTGTTGTTGTGTTTGTATATATCTTCGTTGTCACACTTGAATTTCCATAAAAGCCTTCACCATCTGTTTTTGTTGATGTTACATACATATTTGATAACGTACTTGCTTCTACTGGTATCCATACCCATTCATTGTTATCACTATCTTTTATTACTAAACCATTATCTACTGAACCTTGAGCCGGACTATTATTTCCATCTCCCCAATTAGCATTTCCTGAATTTATTGGAATATAGTTTTTGGGTATTATTGGATTATTTATATTTGGTTCTTTGCCATTTATTGTTCCATTGCTTGTCGCTTTTGTATTTACAGGCACTTTTATTACTCCTGTATTTTCTCCAGAGCCTGCATTTTCTCCAAATTGTTGACCCAGCCACATTTCTACATCATTTAAACCTTGCTGTTCATTTTCAGCTTGCCTTCCATATTTATTTGCTGTATCTTTACTTCTTGTTAATATTCCATCATTACCTATCACTAAGCTTAGGCTTACTCCTGCTAATATTAGGAGTACAACTATTGTAATCACCAATGCTATTAATGTAATACCCTTTTCTCTTTTCATACACTTTCCTCCTCTTCTGTTTTTAGTCTTCCTTATTATAACAATACACTTTACCTATTGCAACTATATTTTTTATATTGCCTATATTTAATTAGCTGTTGCGAACGACGAGCCGTTGGCTTTGCCAACTTTGGGAGCAAAGCGACCAGCGAGGACGAGCATAAAGCAAATTAAATATAGGCATCACAGAAAAAATAAGGAGGATTTTTTCCTCCTTTGAGCTATTTTGCAGATCTATTTGCTATTTCAATTGCCTTTGTCACCATATTTCCACATGTTTTTGATGGTACGTTTTCCCATCCTCCATCATTTTTTACTTGATCATATACTCCTAATTCTCTTGCTATTTCTTCTTTTAAATTTTCTGACATTGCCTTTTTCTTACTAGACATTAGTAAACCTCCCAATTTGCTTTTTTGTTTATAAAGAAATTTCTTTACTATTATTGTTTCTATTTTCACTTATTTAATTCAGGCAAATTTGGCTAATATCACCTTATTTTTCTTTTAATGTGTTAATGTTCCATTTGGGGTATTTACTATTACTAAAATGTCTTCTTCTTCGCCAGTTTTAGCATTCACATAAACTAAAAATTCATTATCCTCTACTTTGCCTTTAAATTCCCAACACAAAATTTCTGTTTTCCATTCTGTTGGAATTATTGCTAAACCTTCACTCTCTATTTGCAATTCTTTATTTAATTGTTCTTTTGCCTTTTCTCTTGTTATTTCTACTTGTGATACATCTCTAATTGTATGGCAATTTAAATATCCTGTTGTTTCTATTCCTAAAACACTTCCATCATCCAATGCAATTTTTAGCTTTATTAAATCCGGATATATTGTCACTTCTTCTCCATTTTCAGTTACTTGCTTGTACGCATAATTTATTGTTACTATTCCATTTTCCTTTAAATAATAAGTTTCTTTCATGTCTGTATAACCATGATTTATTAAAAATTCTTTACCTATCTCATCTGCTTTTTCTTGTGAAATTGTTTCTGCGTTTACAAGCTTATTGTAATTTGAGAATATTATATGTCCACCTTTTCTAGATACAGACATTGTTGCAGTATTATCACCTTTTAGTTTTATATTCATATCAAATGACGGAATATCTGCATTTTCTGAAAAAGTTATTGAAGTAATTTCTTCTACATTGTCTCTTCCAAAGAAATCTTTTGCTATATCTCTTGCCCTGTTTTCATCTATATCATCACCAGTTAATCCTTTCTTCTCGGCTGATGTCATATGGTCTGAAAAAGCTCCGTCATATATTAAACCTGAATACTCGTGAAAATTCTCTTCCAATGAAGAAAAGCTATCACTTGTAATTGAGCTAACTTGTGTTGCATATGAAACTATATCTGTATTTGTTAAATCGCTCCATTTAATTCTTCCATCATTCAAATCTGTTGATAATTGATTTAATGTATTTTCTAAATCCACGCTATATTTGTGCAAGTCTTTGATATTATTTAAATCATCTTGTGTTAAGCTTTCTCCATCCATATTTTTTCTTGATAAAGAATAACTATAATCACTTATTTGATTTAAAAATTTTGAAGTGTTTCCTAATTGGCTGCTAGTAAGTGGTAACTGCGATAAACAGCTCTGCGCTATTCCTGCCTCCCTCCATACATTTGTTAATGTTTCAGCTCCATGCTCTGGAGATGTTGATATTATTGCTTTTGCCAAATATGTTTCTACATTTTGTACATTATCCACTAACTCATAAAAAGCTTTATTGTATTCGTTCTCTTTAGCAATTCTGTATTTTTTATTTTCCCTATACGAATATACTGCAAGGCCAAAAATAATTGTAAGAATTATTAATGTTCCTACTATCCATATCATTTTTTTATTTTCATTAAAAAACTTTTTCACTATTATTCCTCCTTTAAATTATTTGCAAAATTTATGCTTTCCTATAACCTTAATCGTTTGCCTAGACCAAATCCATTTATTTGTTGCTGTATCTGGGTTGTAATAATATATTGCTCCTCCAGTTGGATCCCAACCATTTATGGCATCTCTAGCAGCTTTTACTACTGTAGAGCCTTCCTTTATTGGCACATTTATTTGACCATCCGAAACCGCAGTAAACGCTCCAGCCTCATATATTACACCTGCTATAGTATTCGGAAAATTTGAATCTTTTACTCTATTCATGATTACTGCTCCAACTGCTACTTGTCCTTCATACGGTTCCCCCCTAGCTTCTCCATTTATCGCTCTTGCCATTAGCTGTACATTAGATGTCGAATTAGAATTACTTGCTGCTTCAACAATATTTTTTTCTTTATTTCCAAAAATCCATAAAAAAATTCCTGCAATTATTACAATAACCGTTAATAATATCTTAATCATTATTTTATTCATAGAATTCTCCTTTTTTATTTTTATTATTTTCCATAATTTTTTTGTTATTCATTATTTTTGATTTTTGTTTTATTTTTTGTTAATATATGTTAAAATTTAATTGTATTTAAATATACATATAATATATGGGGGAAAAAATGAAAAAAATTTTAATATTTTATGCTTCCTATGGTGGAGGGCATTTATCTGCAGCAAATTCTTTGAAACAATATATAGAATCAAATTATAAAGATTATGAAGTAAAATTAGTAGATTGTATGTTATATGTTAATAAGCCATTAAATAAATTTACGACTACAGCCTACAAAGAAATGGCAAAAAAATTTCCTTGGGCATGGGGAGAAGTTTATAATTTATCGCAAAAAGGACCTCTTGCTAAATTAAGCTCAGATTCAAACAAATTATTAGCACGAAAACTCCTAAAGCTTTTAAATGAATATTCTCCAGACACAATAATTTCAACACATCCATTTTCTAGCCAGATGATTAGCTACTTAAAAAAGCGCGGCTTGTGCTCATGTACGTTATCTACAATAATGACAGATTTTGCACCACATGACCAATGGCTTGTTGGTAAAGATTATGTGGATTACTTTTTCGTAGCACATAATAAGATGAAGAATTATCTTGTTTCTGTTGGAATACCTGAAGATAAAGTTTTCGCAAGCGGAATCCCTTTATCAAATAGATTTTTAATGCATTTTGATAAAGCTGAGATAAAGAAATCTTTTAATTTGCCTTTAGACAAAAAAGTAATCTTGTTTTTCGGTGGCGGCGAATTTGGTCTTGGTAGAGATAAAACTGTAAAAATACTGCAATCATTTATAAAACATACAGAGCAATATCATATAGTAGCTATTGCTGGAAAAAATGAAAAAATGAAAGAAGATTTTGATAAATTAGTTTCACAAGAAAAAGCCGAAAACGATGTTACCGTTTTAGGCTACACTCATCAAGTACCAGAACTTATGAGCATATCAGATTTAGTAATTACAAAACCGGGCGGGCTTACATCTACAGAAAGCTTAGCATCTGGACTTCCAATGGTTTTAATTAACCCTATTCCAGGTCAAGAAGAAGAAAATGCAGAATTTTTAGAACAAGCCGGAGTAGCAATATGGCTAAAAAACAAAGATGATTATGATGCAATAATTTCTAGCTTGCTATCTGATGAACAAAAACTAACCAAAATGAAAATAAATACTAAACTACTAGCCAAAAAGAATTCTACAAAAGACATTTGTGAAGTAATTTTAAGAAAAAAACAAGATGGTGTAAATTAATACATCATCTTATTTTATCCCTTATAATTGAACCCTGCCTTCTAAGGCTTTTCCTAATGTTACTTCATCTGTATATTCTAAATCTCCTCCAACAGGAATTCCATGTGCAATTCTTGTTACTTTTACTCCCAAAGGCTTTACTAATTTAGAAATATACATAGCTGTTGCTTCTCCTTCTACACGTGGGTTCGTGGCTAAAATTATTTCTTTTACTTCTCCATTCATTAATCTAGAAAGTAATTCTTTTATTTTTATATCATCCGGTCCTACACCATTCATTGGCGATATTGAGCCGTGTAGCACATGATATACTCCTTTAAACTCATGTGTTCTTTCCATTGCAACTACATCTTTTACATCTTCTACTACACATATTACAGATTTATCTCTTGCCGAATTGCTGCATATTGGGCATGGGTCCGTATCTGTTATATTATAGCATTGCGAACAATATTTTAAGTTGGCTTTTGCATCTTGTATGCTTTTAATAAATTCATTTGTTTCTTCTTCAGATGCATTCAAAATATAAAAAGCTAGCCTCGCGGCCGTTTTACTGCCTATGCTTGGTAATTTTTCAAAACTTTCTATTAATTTCTCAATTGATGGTGAATAGTATGACATTTTTGCTCCTTACATTAGTCCTGGTATGTTAAATTTTCCTAAAGATTCTGCTTGTGCACTATCTACTTTCCTTAAAGCTTCGTTAGCACATGTTAAAATTAAATCTTCCAACATTTCTACATCATCTGGGTCTACAACTTCTTTCTTTATCTTTATTTCCTTTATTTCTTTGTTCCCAGAAACCTTTACATTTACAGCACCACCGCCAGCAGAAGCCTCAAATTCTTTTTCTCCTAATTCTTGTTGAGATTTTTCCATATCAGCCTGCATTTTTTTAGCTTCTTTCATTAGCTGATTAATGTTCATTCCTCCAAATCCTCCCATTCCTGGGAATCCTCCTCTTTTTGACATTTTTATATCCTCCTTATTCGTCTATTATATTTATTGGTAAATCCAACTCTTTAGTTAAACTTTCTACTTGATTTATTTTTTGTTCTTTTATTTCTACATTATCTAATAGTTTTACTTTCATTGGCTTTCCTAATTCTATAGATACCTGTTTTACAATTTCATTCATATTTTCATTTTGTTCAAGTATAGTTTTTCCAAATGGTGTTAATCCTTTTGGAAAGTTTATTCCAACTGTCATATCATTAATTTGCACTGCATTACTATTCATTAAATTAGTGTATACAAGCATTTTCCCTGTTTGCTTTATATTTTGCACAAGCTGTGGCCAGTTTGCAATCTTTTCACCTGCTACTATTGTTTTAGGTTCTGCTTTTTTCTCTGGTTTGCTCATTCTTGTATCTTTATTTTGCATTTCAATATTAGCAGTATTTTTGTTGCTACTTCTTGGAGCATTTTCTAATAAATTAATCTTTTTTTCCAAATAATCTATTTTACTCTTTAGCTCTCCAATGTCTTGGTTTCCACTACCTCCTTGTGGCAAATTATATGAATTACATAGCTTTATAATTGACACTTGGAACATAATATTTTTTTGCATTGCCCATTTTATTTGGTTTGCTAAATTAGATAGCTCATATATTATTGCAATAAGCTCTTCTTTCGTTACTTTTTCCGCCAATTCATTTATTTGTTGTTTTTCTTCGTCTGTATATATTTCTAGATTTCCTTTTGCTTTAAAAATTAAAATATCTTTTATATACTTAGTTAATTCCCATAGGAGATTTTCCAAATCTTTTCCACTACCCAATATTGTGTTTAATGTATCTAAAGCCGTTTGTGTATCTTTATTTAATATTGCTTTTGTTAAATTATAAACACTAGACATTTGTGGAATACCTATTAATTCTCTTACTGTTTCTTGTGTTATTTTTGTATCTTCTTGATTGCATCTTTCCAATATAGATAATGCATCTCTCATTCCACCTTCTGCAAGTACTGCAATTGTTGCTACTGCTTCTGGTGTAATTTCTATATTGCTTTCTTTGCAAACAATATTCAGTCTTTTTATTAGGTTTTCTTCAGAAATTTTTTTAAAATCAAACCTTTGGCATCTTGATAAAATTGTTGCAGGTAACTTTTGTGGCTCTGTTGTTGCTAATATAAATTTCACATGTGCTGGTGGCTCTTCCAATGTTTTTAAAAGCGCATTAAAAGCTCCTGTAGACAACATATGAACCTCATCTATTATATATACTCTATATTTAGCAAGTGTAGGTAAAAAATTAACCTCATCCCTAATTGCCCTAATATCTTCTACACTATTATTTGACGCAGCATCCATTTCTACTATGTCTGTTAAAGATCCATCCAATGCAGCTTTGCATATTTCACACTCGTTGCATGGTTCTCCGTCTTTAGGATTTAAGCAATTTACAGCTCTTGCCAAAATCTTTGCCGCACTAGTTTTTCCTGTACCTCTGCCGCCATTAAATAAATAAGCATGACCTACTCTGCCCGACATTATCTCGTTTTTTAATGTTTTTACAATATGCTCTTGTCCAACTATTTCATCAAAAGTAAGTGGTCTAAATTTCCTATACAATGCTGTATATTCCATATTTATCACATTCCTTTCCTTAGGAATATCGTTTAAATAATTTTAAAAACGGTATGAGATTTAGCATTTTAACTTCTCTATGGAAAGCCTTCCACATAGAAAGTTCTGCTTATTGCTGCTGCCTTCCAGCCCTGACAAGGTTCACAGTTTTCTATTGAAATGCCCTCCATACAAAAGTTAAACACTTCCTCATACCGTTTATGATTAAATCTGCTCCT
>OJJV01000705.1_pt1 | contig 18733 bp, 15 predicted proteins | sample 1596391 | NCBI WGS metagenome assembly OJJV01 (sample SAMEA4350164, study PRJEB24818) | metagenome | biome: human; feature: gut; material: faeces | place: Denmark | collected 2013-09
ATATAGATTAAATGAAATATTTAAAGATAATAAAGATATAATCATACTAGATAAAACAAATAATACTAAAGGACTATATACCTATAATACCTTCTTATTAGCGGGAGATACCCTTTGGTATAAACCAATAACATTAGTAGATAAACTATATAACTATCCTATGCAGAATGATTCAAGATTTATCTTATCAGAATTATCTAAGAAAGAAAAAATACAAAAACTACATAACGATAGCATATCTTGGTATAATAACTTACCAAATAATATAGATGTAATAATAACTCATGTACCACCATTTAGAAATAAAAATAATAGTAGGGGTAATAACTCTTGTTACTATACAGAAGTAAAAGAATATAAATCACCAGTATGGATATATGGTCATGATCATAAAGAAGAAGATATAATAATAAATAATACAAGATTAGTATCTAATCCATGGGGTTATGATACCAAAGAATTCAAAATAAAAACATTAACATTAACTAAATAATAAACTAAGATATCAAGTCTTAGTTTTAATATACCTATATATTATTTCTATTATGTCCACTATAAGCCTTACTATGTAAGTCTTATTAGTGTTTAATTAAGCTAAGTAAACTTATCTTAATTAAATGTATCCAAGATACCTATTATATATAAGCAGTAGGTATATACTGATATTATTTTAGTATAAAGAAGTAATTATATAAATAAGAGTAGAAAAATAATCGTATAGTCATACATAACAAAAAACTATGATATAATAATTTCAGGTGGGAGATTATGTGCTTAATATGGAACTTAATAAAAGCATTTACAGATACAGAAGATGATAATAAAAAAGATAATAATGATTTAGAAGATTGGCAAAAAGAATTAGTAAAAGAAAAGAAGCATGATTCATTTAACTTTGAAGAAGAAGAACTAGAAGATGATGACTATTATTCTGAAGATGATGATGAATAAGAAATTTGTCAAAATATATTGATTAAATATAAAAAGTTTGATACAATATAGGCAGTTAAAGGAAGAAAGACGCTAGTACAGGTCTATTTAATAGATTTTTTGTGCTGCGTCTTTTTGTATTAGCTAGAAGTGGGAGTTGAATTATAATGAAAGATAAGTTGTTTGCTAATAAGGAAATGTTAAAATGGGCACGTGAATCTGTACACATTAGTGTAGAACAAGCATCAAAACGACTAAAAATAGATATTGAAGAATTGCAAAGTATAGAAAACGGAGAAAAGCCATTGTCATATTCAAAATTAGAAGAAATGGCGAAAATGTATGATAGACCATTAGCACTCTTTTTCTTTAGTCGCATTCCTGAAGAGCCAACACCAATGAAACAGTTTAGAACTTTGCCAGATATTGCATTTTATGATTTTGATCCAAATATGTATAAGCTATTTAGAAAGGCTATTATAATGCAAATAAATGTCAAGGAATTAAAGGAAGATATCTCTATATTTGAGAAAATTAATGTGCATATTGATGAAAGCAATATGACAAAATCTTGTGAAGTAGTAAGAAAATTATTAGATATAGATTTAGATATGCAAAAGAAAATTAATGACGTTAATAAATCATTAGAAATGTGGAGAAGTTCGTTTGAAAAAATAGGAATATCAGTTTTTAAAGATTCCTTTCAAAACGACGGATATTCGGGTTTCTGCATTTATGATAAAGAATTTCCAGTTATATATATAAATAATAATTTAAGTAAAAATAGGCAATTGTTTACTATGTTTCACGAGTTGTGTCATTTATTATTTCAGACCAGTGGTATAGATATAGAAAACGATAATTCTATAAATGACAGGATTCACAATATTAAAGATAAAAAAATAGAACAGTTTTGTAATAAATTTGCAAGTGAGTTTTTAGTTCCAAATGATGACTTTATTCAACAATATAATTATTTTAAAAATATATATAATGATGTTGAGCAAATTTGTCAAAAACTTTCGAAATTATATACCGTTAGTAAAGAAGTAATTTTAAGAAAGCTTATTGATAACAATTTTTATTCATCAGATATATACATAACACTCGTCGAAAAATGGAATGACGAATTAAATAACATTCCAAAAAGAAAACCAATGGGAAACTTCTACAATAACAAGTTAACATATTTGGGGAAAGAATATGTATCAGTAGTATTTAATAAATATAAGACACATTCTATAAACTATGAGCAAGCATCAAATTATTTAATGCTAAAGCCTAAAAACTTTGCGGAATTTTCTAGTAGATTTAGAGGTGAAATGTAATGTATGTTTTTGATTCTGGAGCCTTTATTGAATTATTTAGATATTATTATGCTGATACATTTAAAAGTTTGTGGGATAAATTTGATGAATTGATTGAAACAAGAAAAATAATTTCAGTTATGGAGGTCAAAAGAGAGTTAGAAGATTATGATGATAGATTGGCAAATTGGGTAAAAAATCACAATTATGTATTTTTAAAACCAAACCAAGAAGAAGTGGATGTTATAAAACATATATATTCAAATCGAAATTTTGAATACAACATAAAAATGAAAGACAAAATGCACTATTGTAGTGAAGCAGACCCATTTGTTGTAGCTAAGGCAAAAATTATGGGATATAAAGTTGTTTCAACAGAACGATATAAAAACAATGGTGCTAAAGTGCCAAACCTTTGTGAGTATGAAGGTGTAGAACACTTATCTGTTGAGGAATTTATGAAGAACGAAAAATGGCATTTTTAAATATAAGAAAAATTAATATATGTGTATTTAATATTTAATTCATAATATAGATAATATAATAAGATGGAATAAACTGTATTTTTAAAAGTAAAAAAGTATGTTATAATTATATATAGAGATGGTAGTATGTCGAAATTAAACGTAGATCAAAAAAATATTAGGTTGCTATTAGCGGATAAAAAAGCAGACTTTTTGATACCAGATTATCAAAGACCTTATGCATGGTCAGAAGAAGAGTGTCAAACACTTTGGGAGGATATTTTTGATTTTGCAATTCCTGAAGGAGATGCCACAAAATTTAATAGTGAAGAAGAATATTATTTAGGACCAATTGTAACATTTAAAAATGACCACAACAAATTAGAAGTAATAGATGGTCAACAAAGATTAACTACAATAATGTTGCTATTAAGAGCATTTCATATTAGTTTTGGTGAGATGAGAGATGAAAACTCTAAAAAAATAAAAGAAATGATTGAAAGCTGTATTTGGAAGACAGATGAATTTGGTAATGCCAATAGAGATTTACTTAAAATAGATTCAGAAGTTGCAACTGATAAAGATAAGGATGAATTTCTTTCAATTTTAAATACCGGAATAGCACCATTAACAATGAAAAGCAAATATGCAGAAAATTATAGATACTTTCAAAAGAAGATAGATGAGTTTTTACATAGTTATCCAGGATACTTTTCTTATTTGCCTGCAAGAATACTAAATAATTGTATATTGCTACCAATAGAAGCGGATAATCAAAATACAGCATTAAGAATTTTTTCAACATTAAATGATAGAGGCCTTCCATTATCAGACGCTGATATATTTAAAGCTCAATTTTATAAATATTATTCAGATAAAGGAGAAAAAGAAAAATTTATAAAAATATGGAAAGACTTAGAAGATCTATGTGAAAAAATATTCCATCCAATTTCTGGAACACCAATGGATGAACTATTTACTAGATATATGTACTATGAAAGAGCAAAGATGGGAATAAAATCTTCTACCACAGAGGCTCTAAGAAGATTTTATGAAAAAGATTCCTATAAACTATTAAAAAATGATTATACATTAAATAATCTAGTAGAGTTAGCAACATTTTGGAATGACATATCTAGTCAAAATCGTGAAAGATTTAGTGATAGAATATTAAATAAATTATTTGTTTTAAATATGGCTCCTAATGGTATGTGGGCATATTTCTTATCAGTGTATTTTATGACAAATAAAGATAATAGTGGTATGTTAGAAGATGAAAAATTATATAGATTCTTAAATAAATCAATAGCATTCATATGGACATATGCTTTCTTTAATCCAGGGGTTAATGCATTGAGAACTCCTATATACGATGAAATGATTAATATAATTAATGGTGTAGAAGTAACATTTGATAAATATAAATTTGATAAAGAATTAGTAAAACAAAGTTTATTTAATTATTCTTTTGATAATAGAAGACCAGTTACCAAGTCTATGTTAGCATGGTGGGCTTTTACAAATGAAGAGCAAGCATATTTACCATTGGAGCAGCCTTTAGAAATTGAACATATTTATGCAAAGAATAGACAAGATATAGATAGAAAATTAAAAGATAAAAGAAATCTAGAAAAATTAGGTAATAAGTCATTACTAGAAAAATCTGTTAATATAAGAGTATCTGACTTTAGATTTGAAGATAAAATTAAAAAATATAAAGGATATATGAATGATAAAGGTAAATATATAGATGGAACAAAAATTCAAGATTTATTAACATTAAATGCTAGATATAAAAACTTTGATGAACAAGATATTGAATCTAGAAACAACTTAATTATTGATACTTTTATTGATTATTTATCAGAAGAAGAACTATTTAAATAAAATATATTAGTTATGTTGGGATTGCTCTTATTAAGAGATAATATAAATCAAAAAATACTTGTGAAAAGTTTAAAAAATAATATACTTAGAGCATATAAAAGCAAAATTACGAAATTAAAATAGAAGCATAGAATTATAAATAATAAACAAAAAGAAAGAGATATATTAAAGAATATATCTAAATATAATATACCATTAATTAGATTAACTACTAATGGTAGTAGAGAAGAAAGTATTATAAGAAGTAAATTAGATGAGATAGTTAATAATAAATAATTATATATATTTTATTATGTTCACTATAAGCCTTACTATGTAAGTCTTATTAGTGTTATTATTAGCTTAAGGTCTAATAACAATATGCATATTGCATCTATTATATATAAGCATAACTATATACTAATATTATTTTAGTATGAAGAAATTTGTTCAAATTTGTTGATTAAATAAAAATAATTTGATATACTTAACTTAATTAAAGAAAGACGCTAGTACAGGTCTATTTAATAGATTTTTTGTGCCGCGTCTTTTTTGTATTAACTAGAAGTAGGAGGTGAATGATGGAGAATTTTATTTATGTCAACTCAAGTGATTTAAATGCTGTAAAAGTTAATGGAAACAATCTTGTAATAATGTTCAAAAGTGGTGGTGTGTATGAATATATGGGTGCAGCTTGTGAATACTATAATTTGTTAAATAGTAATAGCAAAGGAAAATATTTTCATCAATTTATAAAAAACAAATATCAAGAGAAAAAAATTAATTGAAGAAAGGAAAAGATAATAAAATGAAAGAATATGATTTAAAAATAACAAAAGAAAATATTGAAGAAAGTATAAGAAATGATATATTAAAAAGAAATTCAAAATTAAATAAATTAATAGAATTATTAAATAGTATAGAAGAAAATAAAATAATTGCAATAGATGGAAAGTGGGGTTGTGGCAAAACTTTTTTCTTAAAGCAATTAGAGTATATTAATAAAGAAGACTGTAAAAGCGATGTACTTAAGAACAGTGGAAAATTTGAAGGAGAGAATATAAAGAAGTTCAAAGAAAAATATGATGTTTACTATTACAATGCTTGGGAAAATGACATGCATAACATTCCTTTGTTATCTTTAATTTATAATTTAATTAATGATCATCAGAATATTAGAAAAAGAACAGCATCTGGAGAAATAGAGTTACCAATTAATATAAGAAACGCTTTAAATACGATCAGCAAGGGAATAATAGATATAGACAAAGTAAAAAGTTATGAAGATCTAGTGAAAGAAATTACTACAGCTGAAGAGAAAAAGAAGGCATTAAATAATATAATAAATGATATATTACCAGATAATAAAAAACTAATTTTCATTATAGATGAGCTTGACAGATGTAACCCAAAATATGCTGTTGATATGATAGAAGTAATTAAACATTTTTATACAAATGATAAAATAGTTTTTCTATTAGGAATAAATAATGAGCAGTTATCACATACTATTTCAAATTATTATGGTGTAAAATTCGATAGCTATGGTTATCTTAACAAAATTTATAATTTGATCATTGAATTAGATGAAATTTTGCCTTCTACATATATTGAATCAGTAATAGGGATAAAAGAATCTAGTAGATGGTCAATAAGTGCAATATTTGCTGTGTGTAATTATTTTAATTTTCAAATGAGAGAAATTAACAGAATAATGAATGACTTTGATATAATAATGCATTATATAAGCACATCAGGTTATAGTTATAGTGAAAATAATATATTAAAAAATATATTTTTACCATATTCATTAGGTTTAAAAATAAAGGGAAAAATAGAGTTAACAAATTTTTTAACAGGGAATGGCTATGAAGAATTAGAAAAATTTGTTTTTTCAAATGAGAAAATGAAAAAAATAATAGAGTATAGTATAAAATCAAACATAAATAGCAATGAAAAAAAAGAAATTGTTGAATCAGAAATTAAGGAATATTTAAAGAAAGAATATATAAGCTATTTTTATGAAAAATCGGATGATTGGGAAATAAAAGAAACTAAAAAAATATTTTTAGATACATTTTCATTATTAGGTAACTTTTCTAGATATTAAAGATTCACTTGCAATAATGCAAAATATAACAAAAAATAAAAATATTGAAAAATTTATGATATAATTAATACATAAGCAGTAGGAGGTATTAATTGTGAACAATAGTAAAGAACGCGAAAGAGAAGAATTACATAAAACAATATGGAAAATAGCTAATGAATTAAGAGGCTCTGTTGATGGATGGGATTTTAAACAATATGTATTAGGATTATTATTTTATAGATTCATTTCAGAAAATATAGAAAATTATGTTAATGAAAACCAAAGAAAAGCAGGTATTAAAGATTTCAAATATAAAAACATTTCAGATGAAGAAGCTTTATTAGGTAAAACACAAATACTAGAAGAGAAAGGATTATTTATTTTACCAAGTGAGTTATTCTGTAACGTTAGAAAAAATGCTGATAAAAATGAAAATTTAAATGTTGTAATTTCAAATATATTTAATAATATAGAATCATCAGCTAGAGGAACAGCTTCAGAAGATGATGTTAAAGGCTTATTCGATGATTTTACAATAGATAATAAGTTAGGTAATACAGTTGATGAAAGAAACGAAAAACTTGTTAAATTATTAAACGCAATTGGAAATTTAAACTTTGGAGATTATGAAGATAATAATATAGATTTATTTGGAGATGCATATGAGTTCTTAATGACTATGTATGCTTCATCAGCTGGTAAATCAGGAGGAGAATTTTTTACTCCACAAGAAGTTGGAGAATTACTTGCTAAAATAGTAATAATGGATAAAACATCTGTTAATAAAGTATATGATCCTGCATGTGGTTCAGGTGGATTACTTTTAAAATTTGCTAAGATACTTGGAAAAGAAAATGTAAGAGAGGGATTCTTCGGGCAAGAAATAAATCTTACAACATACAACTTAGCTAGAATAAATATGTTCTTACATAATATCAATTATAATAACTTTAGTATTGAAAGAGGAGATACATTAATACATCCAGTTCATTGGAACGATGAACCATTTGATGCAATAGTATCTAATCCCCCTTATTCAATAAAATGGGCAGGCAAGTCTAATCCACTATTAATAAATGATGAAAGATTTGCTCCAGCAGGTGTGTTAGCACCAGAATCAAAAGCGGACTTAGCATTTACTATGCATATGTTATCATGGTTATCACCTAAAGGAACTGGAGCTATAGTTGAGTTTCCTGGTGTACTTTATAGAGGTGGATCTGAACAAAAGATTAGAAAGTACATGATTGATAACAACTTTGTTGATACTGTCATTCAATTACCTTCAGATTTATTCTTTGGTACATCAATTGCAACTTGTATATTAGTATTAAAGAAAAATAAATTAGATAATAATATATTATTTGTAGATGCATCTAATGAATTTATTAGAAATACTAATAAAAATAAATTATCAGAAGAAAATATCAATAATATAATTAGTTTATTAAAAGATAGAAAATCAGTTGAAAATAAATCTTATTTAGCAACTTATGAAGAAATTAAAGATAATGATTATAATATATCAGTTAATTCTTACTTAAGAGCAAATACTGAAGATAAAAAAATAGATATAGAAGAGGTAAATAGAAAGCTTGCTGAAATAATACCTAGACAACAACAAATTAGAGAAGACCTAGAAGAGATAATCAGAGAGTTAGAGGCTGATTATTATGAGTAAGCTAAAGGATTTAATAAAAGAAAAGTGTCCCAATGGTGTTAAATTTTATAAAATAAAAGAAATTTCATCTGTCACTATAGGAGAATTTGTTCATAAGAACAAACAATCAGATGATGGTCAATATCCAGTTTATAATGGTGGGATTTCAAACACAGGGTTTTATGATGAATACAACAATGATGGACATAAAGTAATAATAAGTGCAAGAGGAGCTAACGCTGGTTTTATAAATCGTGTAAAAGGAAAATATTGGGCAGGCAATAGTTGCTATACTATCAATATAAATGATGAGTCTAAATTAGATTGGAATTATTTATATCAATATTTAAAAAATAACCAATCGACTTTATTAGGAGTACAACAAACTGGTAGTATCCCTGCAATATCTAAAAAACAAGTAGAAGAATTTAAAATTGCTATTCCACCATTAGAGGTGCAAGAAGAAATAGCAAGAATTATTGATAAATTTGGTGAGCTAGAAGCGGAGCTAGAAGCGGAACTAGAAGCGGAACTAGAAGTGAGAAAGAATCAATACGAGTTTTGGCGTGGAAAATTGCTGAATGATGGAAATGAATTAGTTAAACTTAAAGAAGTATGCGATTATTCTAATGATAAAATTAGTTATGATAAACTCAATGAAGATAATTATGTTGGAGTAGATAACTTATTGCAGAATAAAAAGGGAAAAACAAAGTCTTATCATGTCCCTACTTCAGGTAATTCAACAAAATTTGAAAAGAATGATATTTTGGTTGGAAATATTAGACCATATTTAAGAAAAATTTGGTTTGCTGATTGTTATGGTGGAACTAATGGCGATGTTTTAGATATAAGAGTAAATGATACAAAAAAAATATATCCACGATTCTTATATTATGTTTTATCATCTGAAGCCTTTTTTGAATATAACAATTCTAATTCAAAAGGTGCTAAGATGCCACGTGGAGATAAACAAGCAATAATGAATTATGAATTTGTTATTCCCTCTATTGATAAGCAAATTCATATAGCTGGTATATTAGATCAATTTGATAAATTAGTTAATAATATATCAGATGGTCTTCCTGCAGAAATAGAATTAAGAAGAAAACAGTATGAATATTATAGAAACAAATTATTAAGTTTTGAGGAACTACAAAATGAGTAAAGAAACATTAAATAATTTAGAAGAAGTTTTTAATAACTTAAAATCTAACTTTGATACATCAACAGAAAAAATAAAGGTTAATTTAGTATATGCTTTTAATGGCACCGGAAAAACAAGAATATCTAGAATGTTTACAGATTTATTTGAAGATAAAGCATTATGTTTTAATTCGATGTTTCAAGATGAATTTTCATGGAATAATTCTAATTCAATATTAGTATTTAATATTAATTCATGGATAGCAAAATTTATAAGAGATCAGGGACTAGAAAATGATATTGAAAAAAATTTTCAAATGTTCTGTGATGACTCAATAGAAGCATCTTTAGATTTAGAATACGGATTTGTCGAGTTTAGTGCTAGAACAATAGAAGGCTATGATTATAATATAAAAATATCAAAGGCTGAAGAAAGTATATTTATATGGTCTATATTCTATACATTTGTTGATACAATGATATATGAACTTAAAGAAAAACAAGAAGATAGGTCTACTAATATATTTGATAATGTTGAATATTTAATTATAGATGATCCTGTTTCATCCATTGATGACATAAAAATACTAAATGTAGCCATAAAAATATTTGAATTAATTGACAGAATGAAAACCACTATAGTTAAACCAAATATTTTAATAGCGACTCATCATGCTTTATTTTATAATTCAATATATAATCTTTTAAATAGAAAAAAAGAAATTAAATTAAAATCATATGTTCTGAGCAAGAATGGATATACATACTTACTTGATAAAAAAGGTGATTCTCCATTTGGATATCATTTAAATTTGATCAAGAAAATAAAGCAAGCCATTGATGAAAATGCACTTGAGAAAAATCATTTTAATATGTTTAGAATTTTACTCGAAAAGACATCTAATTATTTTGGATATAAAAAATATGATGATTGCATACCAGACAGTGATAGTAAAAAAGAGGTTGTAAAACTTATCAATTTATATAGTCATGGGAGTCTTCCAGAATTTGAATATATAGATTTAACAGAACATGAAAAAAGAATATTTATAGAGGCATTTGAAGATTTTATTAATTATTACAAAGTGGAGGTAAATGATGAATAATATTAGTTTAATAAGTGAAAGTGATAATTCAACAGTACTAGCTGAATATAAAGTACTTGATAAAGTAGAATCATCATATCAATCAGAATCACAGTTAGAAAATGAATTAATTAATACATTAATAGAGCAAGGATATGAAAGAATTTATATTAATTCTGAAGATGAGTTAATACTTAATTTAAGGAAACAATTAGAAAAATTAAATAATTATCATTTTACTGATGTTGAATGGGATTCTTTCTTTAGTAAAGTTATTGCTAATAAGAATGATTATATTATTGAAAAGACAAGATTAATACAAGAAGATTATAAACAAGAAATAACTCTTGATTCAGGTGAAAAGAAAAATATCTATTTAATAGATAAGAATAATATTCATAATAATAGTCTTCAAGTATTAAATCAGTATGTTAATAATGATGGAAACTTTGATAATAGATATGATGTAACTATTTTAGTAAATGGTCTACCTTTAGTTCATGTAGAACTTAAAAAAAGAGGAGTAGATTTAAGAGAAGCTTTTAATCAAATAGAAAGATATCAAAGAGATTCTTTCTGGGCAGGTTCAGGGTTATATAATTTTGTTCAAATATTTGTTATATCAAATGGAACATTAACTAAGTATTATTCAAATACAACAAGAGAGTTTCATATTAATAATCAAAAGAAAAAGAAATCTAATTCATTTGAATTTACTTCATATTGGGCAGATCAAAAAAATAATGGTATTACTGATTTAATAGATTTTGCTAAAACTTTTTTTACTAAACATACATTATTAAATATATTAACTAAGTATTGTGTATTTACTAGTGAAGAAGAATTACTTGTAATGAGACCATATCAAATAGTAGCTACTGAAAAGATATTAAATAGGATTGCCATTGCATATAATAATAAATTTTATGGAACTATTAAATCAGGTGGATATATTTGGCATACAACAGGATCAGGTAAAACTTTAACTTCATTTAAAACATCACAACTAGCAAGTAAATTAGACTTTATAGATAAAGTATTATTTGTTGTAGACAGAAAAGATTTAGACTATCAAACAATGAAAGAATATGATAGATTTAAAGAAGGTGCTGCAAATTCTAATACTTCAACAAAAGTACTAGAAGAACAATTAAATGATCCTAATGCTAAGATAATAATTACAACAATACAAAAGTTATCACAATTCATTAAGAAGAATGAACAAAGTGATGTATTTAATAAACATGTAGTATTTATATTTGATGAATGTCATAGATCACAATTTGGTGATATGCATAAATCTATTATTAAGAAGTTTAATAAATATTATTTATTTGGATTTACTGGAACTCCAATATTTCCAGAGAATGCTAGAACTATTAAAGGTATCTCTGAAACAACAGAACAAATCTTTGGAGAAAGATTACATACTTATACAATAGTAAATGCTATAGCAGATAAGAATGTATTACCATTCAGATATGAATATGTTGGAAGAGTAGACATATCTGATGATGTAAAAGATGAAAAAGTATATAACATAGATGAAGAAAAATTATTTGATAATCAAATACGTATAAGTTTAATTACAAATTATATTATTGATCATTTTAGTACTAAAACTAAAACATCTGAAAGTTATGTTTTCTCAACGCTAGATAACGTAAAAGAAGTAGCTAAGAAGCAGGATGCAGAAGAAATAAAATCTAAAAAAAGTATTAATGGTTTTAACTCAATATTCGCCGTATCGAGTATTAAAATGGCTAAAGAATACTATGCTGAATTTAAGGAACAATTAACTCTTAAAAATAGTAATTTAAAAGTAGCATTAATTTATTCATATGGTGTTAATGGAGAAGATGGAGTAATAGATGAGAATTCTGAATCAACAGAAGCATTAAGTACTGATGATAGAACATTCTTAGAAGTAGCTATTAAAGATTATAATAATATGTTTGGAACAAGTTATGATACGTCATCAGAAAAATTCCAAAATTACTATAAAGATGTTTCTTTAAGAATGAAAAATAGAGAAATAGATATATTAATCGTTGCTAACATGTTCTTAACAGGATTTGATGCTAAAACATTAAATACATTATGGGTTGATAAGAATTTAAAATGGCACGGATTAATTCAAGCATTTTCAAGAACTAATAGAATTTTAAATAGTGTTAAAACATATGGTAATATTGTTTCCTTTAGAAATCTTGAAGATAGACTTAATGAAGCACTTGCTAAATTTGGTGATGAAGAAGCTCATGGAATAGTTTTATTAAAACCATATAATGACTACTATTATGGATATGAAGATGATAATGGCAAAACATTTGAGGGCTATAAATCTTTAGTTGAAAAGTTAACTTCTAAATTTGCTCCAGGAGAATTAATGCAAAGTGAAGCTGAACAAAAAGAGTTTATTAAATTATATGGTGCAATATTAAAGGTAACAAACATTTTATCTTCATTTGATGAGTTCAAAGATGATGAATTAATCAATGAAAGAGATAAACAAGATTATCATAGTATTTATATTGAACTTTATAATGAATTTAGAAATAAAGCTAAACAAGAAAAAACTGATGTTACTGATGATGTTGTATTCGAAATGGAATTAATTAAATCCATAGAAGTTAATATTGATTACATCTTAGGTTTAGTTAAAAAATATCATGATAGTAACATGGAAGACAAAGAGATTCTTGTAACTATTCAAAAGACAATCATGGCTAGTCCAGATTTAAGAAACAAGAAAGATTTAATTGTGGCATTTATTGAATCATTAGATCAAGATTCAAATGTATATGCAGATTTTGAATCGTTTATGGATAGTAAAAAGAAAGAAGAATTAGATAAAATAATTGTTGAAGAAAATCTTAACAAAGAAGAAACATATAACTTTATTCAAAGATCATTTGAACAGGGAAGAGTAGAAACTAATGGTACAGAAGTATCAACAATACTTCCTCCAATGAGTATGTTCACACCTAATAATGATAGACAAGAAAAGAAAAATAAAGTTATTGATAAATTATTAGAGTTCTTTGATAAATTCTTTAGTTTATCTAACAACAAATTTTAATTTTGTGGTATAATATATATAAATAATAGAGTGTGTTTCATTTTAAGATGGAATATGCTCTTTTTTGATTGGAGGAAAAAATATGCTAGAAAAGCTTAGACAATGTAGTAATGTTGAAGAAATTGTAAAATGCATAAAAGATTTTTATCATTTGTATGACATTGATAACTACATTCCAGGAATATATAAAGAAGGATCATTTTTACTTACAAAAAAGGAAGACAACAATGGTGAATTTTATGCTAAGTTAATACTCAGACCAAAAGATATTGATATTAATCAAACTTGGTTAAAAGGTAATTTACAATATGGTTTTATAGATGGATCTGATGATCGTGAGAAGAATGATATCGGAAATTATATTTATAATGTAATTGTTCAAAAGAATTTTTATAGAAATAGTATATATACATTGAATCCATATTTATACAATGATAACAATTCTTATATATATGAAAAAGTACAAGATACAAAAAATGTAGATAATTTGGTTTATTATAATATAACATTTTCAACAAATGAGTGGCCAGTATTAGTTTCAAAAGGAGATAATGAAATATTATTTTTAAAGGAATCAATTTCTGATTATGTCTATAGTGAAGAAAATCATTATCCTCAATATACGTTATCAGTTGAATTTGAATATAGGGATAAAATTAATAATATTAAAGAATTCGATAAATATGTTAATAGCGGATGTTTAATAACAAAGGAAAGAATAGATGATTTTGTTTGGTTGCTAGGCACGATAGATATAGATTTTGTGATTCCAAAAGACAGAAAATTAAATATTATAACAAATCAATTAAATGGAAATATAAGGAAGATAGATGAAAGCAATTGGAATGATGACATGGATGCTGGATTAATAGTGTTTAATAATAAATGCCTTAAATATCTGAAGGAAAGATATATATTTATTGAATTATCAATGATTGATATGCATACAAAGGATTCTATATTAGTAGATTTTGTTGGAAATAGAGTAGTTTTTTGGGAAGGTGAATTTAATAAACTTCCATATGAAGTGAAAAAGAAATTGGAACAGTATAATGTTAGAAAAAAATGTAAAGGCATAATCTCAAAAGCTATGTTTGAATGGCAACTCAATTGTAATCTTGACTATGATAAATATGAATATCCATATCAAAAAATTGGTAAGAAAGTATTTGAAAATTATTTTGATATAGCATTTGAGTCTGGTTTAAGTTTAGACCTTCCCAGAACATCAAAAGAATTAAAAGATAAGATAGATAATTTGTTAAAAATTTTTTCTGTAGAGTTTAATGAATTGTATAAATATGAAAGAGGATTTATTACATTAGAAAAGATAATGAATAATAAATATAAGCCAACTGTAGAGGAATCAAAACAATTATTTGATTATTTTTGTTATAACTTACTGGGGGTAATTGATAATGATAAATAAATATTTAAATAATAATTGCTATGATCCATTATTTCTTATTGGATCAAATGGTAGTGGAAAAACGTATACTTTAAAGGAATATCAAGATATTATGGAAGGCAAAAGTATATATATTTCAGAAGAAGGAACGTTAGATGTTAAAATGTTTCGTAGTAATGCTATCCCTAAGTTAGAAACACATGAGTATTTACTATATCCAAAATCTAAATATTATGGTGAAACTAAAGAAAGAGAAGAAATAAAAGTAGTTGAAATTGATAAAAGATTAATAGAATTGTTGTCTTACTGTAAGAAAGAAATTGATTTTTATAATTCAGTAAAGAATAAATCAAAAGGGCAGGAAAAGATTTTTAATATTTTTAACATAGTTTTTAATACTTTTATGAATCCAATAAAAATTGTATTTTTTGATGAACCAGAAAATTTTTTAGATGATTTAGGCTTAAGGAAAATTTCTGTTTTGTTTTCAATGCTAAAAAAGGCAAATATTAAATTAGTTGTAGCTACGCATAGTTACAGTTTATGCAATTTACTCAAGATACCAATGGATGATATAGTTTTTATAAATAAATGGTTTGATGTTGAAGAGTCTAATTATAAAAATAGTATTATATATCAATCTTTAAAAGATATTAAAAAGATGTATAGAACATGCACTGAAGATTTTGAAAAATATTTATTAACTAAAAACTTGGATATTGATAAGGGAATAACTATGAAGATGCATTACTTTGAGGATAGCAAGTTGTTTAAATTATATTTGAATGATGCGTTAAAATCTGAACAATTTTATAGAGCATTATTTTATAATAGAATCATTTTAGTTGAAGGCGCTTCTGAGAACAGAATTATTAGAAAATTGAATATTGAACAATTACATGATGATTTTTTCTTTGTAACCTATGGGAAAGCTTTTATGATTTTCTTTGCTGAATTATTTACCAAGATAGGAAAAGAAATTATTATAATAACGGATAGTGATAAAAAGTGTAAAGGAAAGTCAAAAAGATACAATACAGCATATGGTATAACATTGTATCTGAAAGAAAAATATAGTGAAAAGGTTAAATTGTTTAATGTAGATTTAGAAAGTCATTTTAGCATTGATAAAAAAGAGTATGAAGATAAAGGAATGTTACCAAATGAGGCAAAAGTCTTTTCTGCAGATCAATTTTTTTCATATAAAAAGAATATAAATAAATTTATTAATTTTCTTGAAAAGGGTGATACATATAATGAGTCGAAGATATAGAAGTAAAAGTTATAATGGAAGAGGATTAGTAAGTATAGTAAGTTATTTGATAAGACAATTTTGTTTTCCAAATCCATTTACTAATATAGTTAAAGATCCAAATACAGCTACAATAGTTAACTTGATATGTGGTGGTATTTTTATTCCACTTGCATATACACTTACAGGCACATGGTATAAAGGTGGTGCTAAAGCAGTTGGAAGCTTTGGATTCTTTATTAATTATGCAATATTAACAGGTTTATTTTTACTAATAACTAAATTTATAACTAATCTTTATTTAGTAGCATCTCTATTCATTTTAGGGTATGTTATATTGTGTATAGTTGAAAGTAAATTATTTGGAGAAAAGAATCCATTTTAAGAGTTAGCATGATAGGTACTAACTTAGGTACAATTTAGGTACAAAAATACTAAAAAACCACGGTAAATGACGGTTTATGACAATATAAAAAGGCCCATATTTAAAGGGTTTAACACAATTTGGTCTCTTCTAACTGAAGAGAGCAGCTATCTACGAAATACTTAAAAGACTTACCTACATCACAATGATGCACTAAGTATTTTCTTCTACCTTACAAACTTGTAATATAAAACAGAGTAAAATAATGATATAATATAACTATAGAAAGAAGGAAATATAATATATGAAAAAAATAATGATAATTGAAGATGATACTATAATATCTAAAGAATTATATGAACTACTAGTAAATGCTGGCTATGAAGCATTAATACTAAAAGACTTCTCAAATGCCAAAGAAGAAATATTAAAAAGTAATATAGACCTAATTCTATTAGATATAAATATACCATATCAAAATGGGGAGCAGTTACTTAAAGAAATAAGGAAAGAATCAAATATTCCCGTAATAATGGTAACCTCAAGAGCAAATGAAACCGATGAAATATTATCAATCTCTTATGGAGCAGACGATTACATAACCAAGCCTTATAGCCCAACCATTCTATTACTAAGAATACAAAATATCTTTAAAAGATTAGATAATAGTACTGAAGTACTGAAATATAAAGATTTAGAAGTCTCGCCATCACGTGGTACCTTATCAGGTAATAATAAAGAATTAGAACTAACCAAAAATGAAATGCTAATCTTTCAGCACCTATTAAATAACCAAAATAGAATTGTATCACGAGATGAACTAATGACCATTCTTTGGAATAATGAAGAATACATAAATGATAATGCTCTAACCGTAAATATAAGTAGATTAAGAAGTAAACTAGAAGGTTTTGGCTATCCAAATGCCATAGAAACAAGAAAAGGACAAGGATATATACTATTATGAAATTAACAAACTATCTAAAAGATAAAATAAGCATAATCATTATCACTATCATATCAATAATTCTAATAACCCTATTAGATATAGCCTTCAAAGTACCAGAGGGACTAATAATAGTAACCATAGTATTACTACTATTAACACTAATCATATCCATCTTAATATCATATTTCCAAAAAAGAGCCTTCTATAACACACTCATAACCAATACCAAAAATCTAGATAAAAAATACCTAGTCCTAGAAACCTTACCAAAACCAACCACTTACGAAGAAGAACTAATATATAACATCATGTACGACATCAACAAATCAATGATTGAAAATGTCAGTAGTTACATAAATAGCACCAAAGACTTCAAAGATTATATTGAGATGTGGATACATGAAGTAAAAATACCAATATCAAGTCTAATACTTATGACCCATAATCATAAAAACCAAGTACCAAAAGAATACATTGAAGAAATAAAAAGACTAGATAACTACATCGACCAAATCCTCTATTATGTAAGAAGTAACTATACCAGTGAAGACTTTATCTTCAAAAAAGTAAAACTAGAAAAAATAATATCATCAGTAGCCCTTAAAAATAAAGATGACCTCTTAGAAAATAAAATTGACCTAATCGTCGATATAAAAAATACTGAAGTCTATACCGATACCAAATGGTTAGAATTCATTTTAAATCAAATTATCAATAACAGTATCAAATACAAAAAAGATATTCCAAACTCCTATATCCAAATAAAGACCCATGAAGATAGTAGTCAAATAACCTTATTTATCAAAGATAACGGTATTGGCATACCAAAAAGTGATATCCCAAATGTTTTCAAAAAATCATTTACCGGTACTAATGGCAGAGATAAAATCAAATCAACAGGCATGGGTCTATACATAGCCAAAAAATTATGTACCAAACTAGGCCATAAAATAGAAATAGAATCTGAAGAAAAAGAATATACCATTGTCAAAATAATCTTTGGTAAAAATAAACTTTATCACCCAGAAGACTAACCTTACAAAAAAGTAATATACTGTAATATTAAAATTACGACAAATATCCTATTATCTAGTATTATTAATTACGAAAGGAAGGAAAATAATATGG
>OJJV01000710.1_pt1 | contig 18559 bp, 19 predicted proteins | sample 1596391 | NCBI WGS metagenome assembly OJJV01 (sample SAMEA4350164, study PRJEB24818) | metagenome | biome: human; feature: gut; material: faeces | place: Denmark | collected 2013-09
TCATGCCTTTTGCTCGTTTTACTGCCTTGATTTTCTTGCTCGTATCTCTCACCAGCCATTCGTTGAACAGATTTCGCAGAGGGGTAAAATCGTTGTCCATGCCGCCGTTTGCGCTGTCCACATTGTCATTGACAGCGATAAACCGCACGCCCTTTTGAGGGAACAGCATTTCCGTGTAAAATCCCACCTGCAAGTAGTTTCGCCCTAACCGGCTCATGTCCTTGACGATGACCGTACCCACTTTCCCGGCTTCGATGTCTGCAAGCATGGCTTGAAAACCGGGTCTTTGGAAGTTCGCGCCGGAATAGCCGTCGTCGGTGTACCAGCGCAGGTTGGTAAAGCCATTCTGTTTTGCAAAGGTTTCGAGTATCCGTTTTTGGTTGGATATGGAATTGCTCTCGCCCTGTAACTCATCGTCCCGGCTCAGGCGCTCGTACAGTGGGGTAATTTTTTCATTTCTCATGGCTGTACCTCCTGAAACAAAAATGCTCTAAGTGATTGCTTCACTAACCATGACAAAATCATGATTAAGAAGTCACTTAGAGCATATATCACCGCTGCTTAACTTGTACTTTTTGTACTGCTTCACGGCGAAGCAATCGGGCTTGCGCTTTTCCAGCCCCGCAAACATATAGTCCACGGCGTTCATAAAGTCTTCGTCATCCTCCTTGACCTCCATCCCGGAAATCATGTCCACCAGCGTGTTCATGTTTCGATCCTCGGCGGGGCCCTCAAAGATGATATAGGCGATAAGCGCACAATACAAAAGTGTCTCGGCCTTCGTCCAAAACGGATCGCCCTCCTTGCCCTCTCCCTTGGTGTTGGAGATCAGCGCATTGACAAACTTTAGGATGTCGGCCTCGTTCTTGATGTACGCCAGCGGGTTATAGTGCATGGACTTGGAAAAATCAATGCTATTAAAAGCCTTGATTTTATATCCCCGCTTTTTTTGCAGGAAATAGCCCACTTGCCCGAGGACGCCGCCTTTTGGATCGACCACCACATACGAGGAATGGGCTTGAAGAAGCTGGGGCGTGAGCCAGAACCGGGTTTTGCCCGAGCCGGACGATCCGATGATACAGGCGTTGAGGTTGCGGGCATTGGCCGGGATCTTCGGGCGGGTGTTCATGGTGAGAAGCTCCGTCCCGGTGAGAATGACATTGTTCTCAAACTTTGGATCGACAAAAGGCTGGATGTCTTTAGGCCCGCCCCAACGGGAGCTGCCGTATTCCTCATCCCGGCGATATTTCTTGGCGTTCTTGCTCTTGAAGTAGATCAGCAGGCGAAAAGCCACCGCACCCACAAAGCCAATGAGCCAGTCAAAGGGATCAAGCCCCGGCGAAAAATCCGCAAAAGCCACGCCGATGGTCTGCATGAGCCCCAGCAGTTTTTCCCCGAAGTTCGCACCAGCGGCCAGACGGTAGGCCGTACCCATTTTCAAGCAGGCCCAGCCGATGAACAGATACGGGATATTGGGGAGTACATATTTTCTGATCTTATCTGTCCGCATGGGCCGCCTCCTTTACGCGCTCCTTCTGGCGGGGCTTGTCCTTGGCAAGCTGATCCGCCGCCCGTTTGAGCTGTTCCCGGATGGGGACGCGCCGGGACTTGGATTTATCCAGCACCTTTCGGGAGTATTCAGAAAAACAGGCCTTCATCGCGTCGGCCTGTCCTGTCTTGAAGAAAAGCAAATATTTGTCCGGCCCGGTTTTATAAAAGGCATAGTCCACATTCCACTTCCGGGCTACCCGGTCAAATACCTTGGGCGCGTCCACCTCGATACTGCTGGTGGCCGCGCCGTGGGCCATGAGCTTTTTCACGCTCTGTTTGCCGTGGGGCGTTTGGGCCTCCCGGCGGGCCTTGGCAACCTTACGGCCAACGGCCCGGAGCGCATAGGCAAGGCTCCGGGCCGTCAGCTTACTGGCTTTCATGGAAATTGCGATTGTACGCCGGGAAATATCTTCGTCAACCAGCTATACCACCTCCTTGCTTTGGGACAAAGTGTCTCGAAGTGCTAACGATCTTCATGTCCCGGAATGATAGGGTGCCTGCCCGTGTCTCGGGCAGAGCCGTCAATAATTTCTTTGTAGGCTGCCATCTGCTCCCGGATGGAAAGCTGGGGGTATGCAAATACCCGGTGCTCTGCGGGAATGTCCTCGATCCCGTGGTACAGCTCTACAAAGTTATTGCTTACTCGGGTCAGATAGCCGCCGGGGGCGAAGTGCCCGCCCTCGTTCAGCCGCATATCCCGCCCGTATGCCTCGAAGTCAAAATAGTTGATTATATCTTCGGGCACCTCCAGCCGCTCCATGTCTTCCACATAAATGCGCCCCAGCGTTTCATCGTCCGATACGCCGGGGTGCAGATCGTAGCAGTCCAGATTGTGAACGAGGTTGATGATGTCGGCCACGCTGGAAGTGTGGTCGCCCTTGTTGAGAACGGCCTCCAGCGTTTCCAGCTCACCTTGATCCAGATCGGAGAGCAGATGGGCCAGATGGTTGAGCTCGTCCAGATTTTCATATTCGTTCAGATAGTCATACAGGCCGAGAACATCACCGTCAAAGTAAGTAATGAAAATTTCTTGATACCGCACACCGTCCACGCCGATCCGCTTTAAGAGTGCCTGCACCTCCTCGGTGGTGGTGGGGAACTTTAAGATTTCCCCAGCATCCACGCCATAGTCGGCGTACTTCCCGGCATTAGTAACATAGGCTTCAAACAGGGTCATGCAGCACCTCCTTGATCCCCGCCATAATGTACTCGGCACAGGGCAGGGCGATGGCGTTCCCCAACGCCTTGTAGCGGCTGGCCGCCCGTATTTCCTCGCCGTCCGCGCCGTATTTTGTCCAGCCCTCGGGCAAGCCCATCAGACGCTCGCACTCCAGCTCCGTGAGAAACCGAACAAAGCCCCCGGCGGGATCGTCCTCATACCAAAAGGCAAAGGGAGCCACGCCGCCCGCTAAAAGAGTGGGAAAAGGGTCAGTTGGTAATCCGAAGCTGTTTCGGAACGCTTCTGGCGTCCTATCTTTGGCCGATGCCCGCATACGGAAGCATTGAAAGGGTCTGGTGACGGGTACGCGCCCCCCTGTTTCAAGAAAAGTGCCTCGATCTCCTTCGGGGGAGGACAGCCCGCAATCTCCGCCAGCTTCAGAAAGTGGGCGCATTGGGCGGGGCTTAAATAGTATTTCGTGGGAACGTCGGCCTCCAAAATCCGCCACGAGGAAGATACGCTGCCGTCGTGCCAGTCGGGGGCTTGCCCAATATTGGGCATCCATGAGCCGCCATGCGAGGTCAGGCGTTCCCCCTCGCACCATTCCGGCTCCCGCCCATCTTCCAGAAGCAGGCATTGGAACATCGGCGGCGTTGAACGCGGATAGCACGGCTCTAAAGTCCATCCGGTCATTTGAAGAAAACGCTCCCATGACGTTTTCCCAAACAGCGATAACTGGAAATAGATTGTCAGTTGCATCCCTCATTTCTTTGATAATGCGGATCGCTTGAAAAAACAGGCTGGACTTTGCGCCAGCCAAGCCGTCCCGGTTGCCGATTTGGGACAGGTTTTGACACGGCGATCCAAAGGCCAGCACATGGACGGGCGGGATGGCCCCGCCGTCCATGCGAGTGATGTCGCCCAAATGGGCCATATCCGGGAAGTGCCGTTTTGTGATGGAGATAGGGGCCTTTTCGATCTCGCTGGCCCATACCGGGGTGATCCCGCAGCGGGCTGCCGCCAGCGGGAACACCCCGATCCCATCAAACAGGCTCCCCAGCTTAATCGTCATTTCGTCTGCGGCCCTGTCCCTTGACGGTCAAAATGCCCTCAAGGGTGGTCGCTGTGATCCCCAGCCGCTGGGCAACGGCGATGTCGTTTTTCATGGCCTCGGTGACGGTATGGCCGCACACCACCAGCACATGAGAGCGTCGGAGCAGGTCACGGCTCATGTCGATGCCGCTTTTATGTTCCTCGGGAACAGCGTCATTGAGGAACAGGGGCAGATACAGGGTGGGACAGATGGGCGAAAAGCCCGCCTCATACACAGCGCGGCAATACTGCGCCGCCCGTTCTGCGTTTTCGCTGTCGCCGCCGTACCATGCGGCGGTAACATACGCAAGGGGTCGTTTCATATTGAATACCTCCGATATTTTAATAATGTAGGTTCAGCCCAATCCCCCGCCCTTTCCCAATCATGGGAAAGGGCGCGGCTCTGGAGGATATACCCCCGTTGCGCCGCTGGGAGTAGCACAGCCGGGGCCGCCCGTCAAGAGCAAGCCGCCGCAAGCGGCGGGGCCAATGCCCCCTTGACGGACAGCTCCCGACTGCGCCGGGATATGAGCGGCGACGGGGGATAAACCACCAGAGCCCTCTGTGAAAGGGCGTGAAAAAACCTCGGGACAAAGTGTCTCGAGGTTACTTCTCCAAATCTGCCTTTTTCTCGGGCTTCGTCAGCTCGGGCGGCTGTTTCTCTTTCCATTCGTCCAGCAGGGACATGATCTGCTCCTTCATCTTGATAGGAGTGACCTCCTTGCCAAAATACTTTTCCAGTTCGGCCATAGAAATAATCACGCCGCGATCCTCCTTTTTCTTTTCACTCAGAATACCGTCGATCACATCGCCGTTGAGCTTGCCCGCCTGATCCAGTTCCCGGAGCCGTTTGGCCTGGGCGTGGGAGGGCGAGGACTGCTCACCGTCAATAGATACGGCAATCAACCTCTGGTTTTTCGGTTTGATGTACGAGAGCTCCACAGCGGGCATGAAGCCCAGCCCCTTTTCGTCCACCTTACTCAGCAGCTCCGGGACAAGGGAATTAAGGCGAAGATACCGCATGACCTTTTTGTAGTTCATATCGTGCGCTTCGCCAACGATCTCAACAGAGCGTTTTCCCACATCACCGGGAGCAACACCATCCAGCCGCCCGCCTTGGTGCTTGATGGCCTCTACTTCCAAATCAAGAAGTTTCGCCAGCTCGCTGGGGAGAGGGTCGCCGCGCTGCTTGTTGCTGTTTTTCATTTCCCGGACAGCCTCAACATCGGTCATATCCCGGACGATACAGGGCAGCTCCTCCACACCGGCCAGCTCACTACCACGACAGCGGCGGTGGCCCGCAATGATCTCATAGCCCGTCCCGTCCTTTTCTGGGCGGACGGTGGCGGGGGTCATAACGCCGTGTTCCTTGATCGTCCCCACCAGATCCATCATGGCGGCATCGTCCACCACCTTGAAAGGGTGTTCCCGGAAAGTATGGAACGGATGGAGCTCGCTCAACTTGATATAGACGGTTTTGCCCTCCTCAATGGGACGGGGCGGGGGTGCTGGCTCTTTGGGCTCTGCCGGGATCTCAGCAGCCGGGGCGGTATTGCCGCTAACGGCTACCGACTCCGGGGTGGGAGACTCCTCCTTGGCGGGAACGGCTTTTTTACCTCGGGACACTTTGTCTCGAGGTTTGGGCGGCTGGGCCTCGTCGGGGGCCGCCTTATCCGCCTTGGGTAGGCGGCCTCTGCGGGGCTTTGCCGCCGTCTGCTCTTTTCCAGCCTCGGGCGCTGCCTGCTCCGCTTTTTCAGCTTTCGGGGGACGGCCACGGCGGGATTTTTTCTGTTCAGCCGCAACCTCCTCCTGCGGCTTTTCCTCCGTGGTCTTTTCTGCCGCTTTTGCATCCGGGATGGGATCGACAGGCTCCACAGCGGGAGCATCAACCTCCGGGGCGGCGGGCTCGGCCTTTTCCACGGTATCACGGGCAGCCGCCCGGCGTTCTGCCATCAGCTCTTCGATCTTGTCAAAAGACACGACAACATCACCGGGTTCGGTCATCGTTGCCCCAGCCTGTTCCTGCTGGGGGACTCCAGCGGTCAAATCCGGGGGCGGGGCATCTGTGCTGGGAATATCCGTGACAGGTGCCTCGGGAGTAATCGCCTCGCCTTCGGTGGTGGGAATATTTTTGTTTTCCTCCACTTGCTAACCTCCAATCTTTCTGTAATTTTGCACAAAAATGAGCTTGAAAATTTTGCACTTATTTTTTAGAAAATTTCTGCCTCCTTCCGAGCTTTCCACGCAAAAAAGCCGCCCTTGGTCTTGACCGGGCGGCCTTTTGCGTAATGTGATAGCTCTGTTTTATTTTTTTAGATGTTATAGGCTCCGAAAAGCCTTGTATTTGTAGTTTTCCTATTTTATAGGGCACATATGCCAATGCGGTGCAGAGATCATATGCGGCGAGCGACGCCTCGGCAGAGCCAAGGATAAAGCCTGCGTTCTCCGCATGTTTGGCAATGATCTTGAAATTTTACATATAATCACTTGAGCGTAGTCCAAAACGGCGGACTGCGCTCAAGACAATTTTACGCCTGATTTTTCCCTTCTATCTCGTCACAGAGCCTCGATATCTCGCGGTCAAGCGCGGCATAGAAACGCCCGATGTGCAGCCCGTCCACCAGCGCATGGTGGCAAAGCACGGAAACCGGCAGGTACACGTTCCCGCAGCGCTCGAAGTATTTGCCCCATGTGATGCGCGGGTTCGAGTCTGCCGGCGATGGCACCGGCTGCACGACAGCTGTCTGCGACACCCACTGGATACAGCTTATGAACAGCAGCGAATCGGCTTCGTCCTGCTCCTCGATGCTCGGCTCCTCGACCGCGCGGCGCTGCGCCTCGCGCGTATAGTCCAGAAACTCGCCGAAGGGCAGGTCGGTTTTCGGCACACAGTAGCAGTAGCTCTCATCCGGCAGGGCGACGGTATACGAGCCTTCGCAGTAGTCATACTCGACGACGGAGTCCCCGTGGATGCGCTGCCTGAACTCCGGCACGGAGTTTGCCGCGCGCACCGCGCAGTACAGCACCGGCAGGAAAAATGGCAGGCTGTGCATCTTCAGCGTAGGCACAAGGCGTGAAATGTCGACCTCAACGGTCACTCCGGCATACGGATATGCCAGCGACCTGAAATAATCAAAATGTGCGCGGCGCTTGTACGCCGCCATGTCAATCTCTTTGCAGCTCATATACTCTCCTCATTTTCCGACGCAGAAGCGCTGGAATATTCTATTCGTAACATCCTCGCGCACTGTGCGGCCGCTCAGCTCGCCGAGCGCCGACATTGCGCCCTCCGTCTCCGTCAGGACGATATCCGGCGTCATACCGGCGCGCATCGCGTCCAGCGCGCTGCGCATGTATTCTATCGCGCGCTTCACCGCGTCCGCCTGACGGACGTTCGTGAGTATCTCGCCCGCCGGAACCTCCGGCAACGGGAACTGCTCGGCGATGACGCGCTCCAGCTCGTCCATGCCGTCTCCGGTGACGGAGCTGAGCGAGACCACCGGCAGCGCCGTCGTGATCTCCGCGTCCGGCTCCGCGATATCGCGCTTTGAGAGAACGACAATGCCCTTCGGCGCAGCCTCGGCCTGCGCGATGACCTCGCGGTCCTCGTCCGTTATCTCGCCGCTGCCGTCCACGACGGCAATGACAAGCTCCGCCTTGCTCATCGCCGCGCGGCTGCGTTCAACGCCCAGGCGCTCTACCTCGTCGTCAGTGTCGCGGATGCCCGCGGTGTCAATAAGGCGCAGCGTCAGGCGGCCTATGCGCAGCTTCTCCTCGATTGTGTCGCGCGTGGTGCCTGGGATCGCGGTGACTATCGCGCGGTCATAACCCAGAAGGGCGTTCAGGAGCGAGCTTTTACCGGCGTTGGGTCGGCCGGCTATCGCAGCTGGGATACCGCCGGTCATAAGCTTGCCGCGCTCATGGCTCTGCAGCAGCCGCTCAAGCTCCGTGAGCGCGGACGTCAGGCTCCCTTCATAGCTTTCAAGCTGGAAGTCTTCGATATCCTCGTCGGGGTAATCCAGCACCGCGTGATAGTGCGAGCTGATGTCGGTCAGCGCGGAATATATCCCGTCCACCTTGCGGCTTATCGCGCCGGAGAGCTGCCCTGCGGCGTTCTTGGCGCACTCGACGGTCTCCGCATCGATGATATCGGCCACGGCCTCCGCCGCGCACAGCTCCATGCGCCCGTTCAGAAAGGCGCGCTTCGTGAACTCGCCCGGCGCCGCCTGCCGCGCACCGAGCGCGAACAGCTCATCCAGCGCCGCACGAAGGACTGTCGGCGAGCCATGACACTGAAGCTCCGCGGTGTTCTCTCCGGTATAGCTGTGCGGCGCGCGGCTTATCGTGCACAGGCACACGTCCAGCAGCTCGCCCCCGCGGTCGCGCAGCTCGCCAAAGATCAGCCTGCGATCCGCGCTTTCGGACATTTTTTTGCCGCTGTACGGGAAAAAAAGCCGGTCTATCACCCGAAAAGTTTCGTCTCCGGAGAGGCGGATTATACCGATCGCGGATACCTGCGTCCCCGTCGCAATGGCGGCAATAGTGTCAGCCATATGAACCTCCTAATTTAGCAAATCATGCAGGAGCGTTTGCTCCTGCATGATTTGATCGTCTCGATTTTCGAAGCTTACTGCTGGCGATCGACTCTCGCCGCGCGGGCGCGCTTCTCGTCGTTGCGCTCAGACACAAAGTAGCTCAGAGAAAGCAGACTGTCCGAGAAATGGATGTTCTCCACGATGGTGGGGCTGTTCGGCTCGGTAAGCTCAACGTTCGTGAAGTTCCAGATAGCCTCGATGCCGTTGTCGGTGAGGATCTTGGTCACGGGAATGGCAGCCTCCTTGGGGACGGTCAGAACCGCGACGTCAATATTGTTGTGCTCCAGATAGCCGACAAGCTCATCCATGCCGTGTATCTCGACATCGTTGAACTTCGTGCCGATAAGCTCGGGCTTGACATCAAACGCAGCGGCGAGGTGGAAGCCCCACTCGCTGAAGCAGAAGTTGTCCATCAGAGCGCGGCCGATGTTGCCGACGCCGACGAGCACGGCCTTATAGCCGCGATCCATGCCGAGTATGCCTGCGATCTGGTTGCGGAGAGCCGCAACGTTATAGCCATAGCCCTGCTGTCCGAACTCACCGAAGCAGCTGAAATCCTGACGTATCTGTGACGGCGTCAGTCCAAGCTGCTGCCCCAGCTCGCCGGAAGAAATGCGGCTGATGCCGCTTTTTTCAAGTTCGTCGAGCTTGCGGAGATATCTCGGAAGACGGCGAATTACATTATTGGAAACTTTCCCACGTTTCAAAAACAATCTCTCCTTGCGCTTTTTCAGGTATCCCTGCCTGAAAACAATATCTTACGCATTGATTATACCATAACAATCACGGCATTTCAAGGCATAACGCGCAGGAAAATTTCTATTATCCAGCAAAAAATGCCAGAATTTCGTTTACCCCCTCGGCAGAAACCGCACTTTCGTACACGGTCTCCCCGCCGTCGGTGGAATATAACACGCGGCCGCCGTATATATAAACACACACATTGTTATACTCTGACCCGACAACGCAGCTCTCGTCCGCCGCGGCTTCGGGCATCGCCGACTCCGACGCGCCGTCGGAGAGTATCTCGACAAAGCGGCCAAGCTCATCGGCGCTGACGTTGTACGAGGCCGCGCCAGCTTCGCTCGCGCTCTCCATGGTGTACAGCATCGACCCGTCCGCCTTCGCGCGCTGCTCTGCGGCGCTCTCCGGTTCTTCCGCCGGTGCGGCATCAGCGGGCATAGCGGCATCTGCGCCGCTTCCCGTGATCTCGTTGGCGGTGTCAGACGCCTGCATCGACGCTGTCGACGCGTTCGAACGCGCGAGCATCGGCAGAGCCGTGGCCGCAGCCGCGCAGATAAGCGCGAAGCACGCCGCCGTTGCGAGCAGGCTGCGCCATGTGCGCTTCGAGCCGCGCTTGTTGGTCTTTCTGATATTTTCACGGCGGATCTCGCCCATCACGTTTTCGCAGAGATCTGCGGGCACATCCTCCGCACTGTCGGCAAAGCCCTCTGACAGCGCTCGGAACGCCGCATCGACCGCGCGGCAGTCCGCGCAGCGGCTCAGGTGTTCCGCCAGTTCATGCTCCTGCGCGGCAGTCAGCTCGCCGTCCAGCCGCTGGCTTATGAGCTGCTGATAGTATTCACATTCAGTCATGGCAGTTCACCCCCTCTGTATTGCTTGACGGAGCAAAGCCGGAAATGTTCCCGTCGCGCAGCAGAAACGCGCAAAGTTTTTTCCGCGCGCGGAAAATGCGGGATTTCACCGTCCCGCTCTCCAGCCCCAGTACCGCCGCAATCTCCTCGTAGCTCATGCCCTGAAGCTCGCGGAGGATGAGTATCTGCCTGTATTCCGGCATCAGCGCCGCAAGGCCGCGGCGAACCGCGTCCCGCGTCATGGCGCGCTCAAATATCCGTTCCGGCGACTGGCTCTCGTCCGCGATATCAAGCTCCGTGTCCTCGCCGTCATCATCGGTCACGCTGAGAGACACCGTCTGCCGGCGCTTCTTCGCGCGCAGGAAATCCAGACAGACGTTTGAAACTATGCGGTAGAGCCAGACAGAGAATTTGCTGTCCCCCCTGTAACCGGAGAGGGAGCTATACGCCTTTATAAATGCCTCCTGCGCCATATCCGCCGCGTCCTCCGGATCGCCGGTCATGCGCAGGGCAAGGTTATACACATTCTTCTGGTACTCCAGCACCAGCTTTTCGTATTCGTCCGCGTTGCCGTCCAGCACCCGCTGAACGGTCAGCGCCTCCTGCTCACGGGTCACAACTTCACCTCCATGACCTGCATATTGATAATTTATGCCAAATCGTGCTTTATCCCTGCGATTATCCGCTCAACGTCTTCAAGCGTCTCGACATGGACAAGCTGCTGCTTGTAATACCCCGAATGCGCGACGCCGTGCAGATACCACGGGAGATGATGCCGCGCCTCAAGGCAGGCGATGCGCTCGCCGCTGAATTCAGCCAGCGCCTTTATCTGGCGGTACGCAGTGTCCATCCGCTCGTCAAGCGGCGGGAGCGGCGGCTCCGGCTGTCCGGCAGCCGCGGCGTTCGCCTGCGCGAACAGCCACGGATTGCCGAAGCTGCCGCGGCCTATCATTGCAAGGTCGCAGCCGGTATAGCGCAGGATGTGCTCCGCGTCCGCGCCGGTGAATATATCTCCGTTCGCGGTGACGGGGATACCGACGGCGCGCTTCACGTCGCGGATGATGTCCCAGTCGGCGCGTCCTGCGTACATCTGCGCGCGGGTACGGCCGTGAACCACGATGGCCGACGCTCCGGCCTGCTCGCAGATCTTCGCAAACTCAACTGCGTTGACGCTGCCGTTATCCCAGCCCTTGCGGAATTTGACCGTGACGGGCTTATCCACCGCGGCCACGACGGCCTCGATTATCCGCCCCGCAAGCTCCGGCGACTTCATCAGCGCCGAGCCGTCTCCGGATTTGACGACCTTCCCGACAGGGCAGCCCATATTTATATCGAGGATATCCGCGCCGGAATACCCCAGCGCCATGCCCGCGGCCTCGGCCATTATCTCCGGCTCGTGGCCGAAGATCTGCACGGCGCAGGGGTGTTCCTCCGGCGGGACATACAGGAGTGATTTTGTCTTTTCGTCTTTATAAACCAGCGCCTTCGCGCTGACCATCTCCGTCGTCGTCAGCGCCGCGCCCTGCTCCCTGCACACGGCGCGGAACGCGAAATCCGACACTCCGGCCATGGGAGCAAGCGTAAAGCGGCCGGTTATCTCAACACTGCCTATCTTCACCATGTAACATCCAGCCCTACGGGGCAGTGGTCGGAGCCGGTTATCTCAGGCAGGATATACGCGTCCTTTATCTTCTCTCTCAGCCGGTCGGACACGACGAAATAGTCGATACGCCAGCCGACATTGCGCTCGCGCGCTGCGGCGCGGTAGCTCCACCATGAATACGCGTCGGTCTTGTCCGGATAGAGATAGCGGAAGCTGTCGGTAAATCCCGCGTCCAGAAGTTCGGTGAATTTGCCGCGCTCCTCAAACGAGAAGCCGGGGTTGCCGATATTGGTCTTGGGGTTCTTCAAATCGATCTCGTTGTGGGCGACGTTCATGTCCCCGCAGACTATCACAGGTTTCTTCGCGTCAAGCCCTACGAGATAATCCCTGAACGCGTCCTCCCAGCTCATGCGGTAGTCGATGCGCTTCAGACCGTCCTGCGCGTTCGGTGTGTAAACGCAGACAAGGTAGAAGTTATCGTATTCCAGCGTGATGACGCGCCCCTCGGTGTCATGCTCCGGCAGGCCGAGATTATAGCTGACGGAGAGCGGCGTGTGCTTTGTGAATATCGCGGTGCCGGAATAGCCCTTGCGCTCGGCGTAGCACCAATAGCTCTCATAGCCGGGGAGGTCAAGCTCGACCTGTCCCGCCTGAAGCTTTGTCTCCTGAAGGCAGAAAAAGTCTGCGTCGAGGCTCCAGAAAATGTCCTCAAAACCTTTTTTCAGCACGGCGCGCAGGCCGTTGACGTTCCATGAAATAAATCTCATACTCGCTCCGTTCCCGCCGCCGCATTGTCCGCGGCGCTGCTGGCATAGCCACGCGCGTCGATAAGCGACGCGTTGCGCAGTCTGGCAACGACGCCGTCCACACCGTTTTTGGTGCTCTCCGTGCAGCGCGCGACGAGCCGGTTGATCTTCTGCCCGGCCTCATAGAACTTTGCCTCGTAATCGGTCATCACGCCGACCGCGCCGTTCGCGTGCAGGTCGTGCGTCAGTTCGTGCAGCTCCCAGCCCTCGGCGGAAAGCTGCTCCGCCGACCAGTCGAACAGCGGCGTGTTGTCGGTCTTGAAATGTATCTCCCCGCCCACGCCCAGCACATCCGCGTACATGCGCAGGAAATTCGGCGCGGTGAGGCGCAGCTTTGCGTCACGGCTTTTCGGCCACGGGTCGCAGAAGTTTATATATATGCGGCGCACTCCGTCCTCCGGCGCAAACATTTCGCGCAGGCCGGCAACGTCGGCGCTGATGAAGCGGACATTTTTAAGCTCCTGATTTTTCACGCGCTCCATGGCGATTATCATCGCGTCGGGAACCTTCTCAATGGCGATAAGCTCCACATCCGGCGCTGCCGCCGCGGTACCGGCGGTAAAGCGCCCCTTGCCGCAGCCGAGCTCAATGTGCAGCTCCGCGCAGTCGGGCATGAGCTCGCGCCAATGGCCGCGCATGGTCTCCGGTTCGTTTATCATAAGCTCCGCGCACTTTTCCATGCGTGGGGCAAGATTCGGTCTTTTTCTCATTCTCATGTGTTATCACACTCCTGTCCGAAAGTTTAACACAGATACGCCGAAACATCAATCTATAAATAAATTGCCCGATTGACGTCCTCCGGCGCAAAAAAACGGGATGGCCGATGCCATCCCGTTTAAATAAAATATATTCCGATCAGAACGGATATTCCGGAGCCTCCTCAAGGCATTCCGGATGCTCCTCGAGGTACTCAAGCTCCTCATGCGTATGCTCGCGGTTGTTCTCCTCTTCCCTGCCGACATGGAACATCAGGCTGAAGCCGATCATCGTCACGAACGCGACCACGACCGCCGCGTATGTCTCCGTGAACCACGGCGCTAGCGGGTAGCTCCCCGACTTCATCTTCCACACGACCCAGAACACCGCCGCGAAGCAGGTGCAGATCATGCTGAAGCACGCGCCTTTTTCGGACGCCTTGTTCCAGTAAATGCCAAGCAGTATGATGATGAATATCGCGCCGCGCAGCGAGTACGCGGAATACACGATGTCCAGCACAGCGCTGGCGTCCACCAGCAGGATGGCGCCGACGCAGCAGACGACGCCGGACAGCGCGGTGGTTATGCGGCTTACGCGCAGTATCTGCTTGTCTGTTGCGTTGGGGTTCATGTCGCGCTGGTAGATGTCCTTGGTGAGCATCGTTCCGGCCGCGAGAATGATCGGCGATACCGTCGAGAGGATTGCGGCGAGGATGGCCGCGAGGATCAGTCCGCCCGCGATGGGGTGCATGTTCATCATCAGCGACGGCAGCGCGAGCTTCGCGCCCTCCGCGAGGTTATCAACGTCCGCAAGCAGCGTCCCCTGATTGTACATGACGCGGCCTATCATTCCGAGCAGCGCGCTGAAAAAGCCGAACGGCGCAACGACAAACGCCGTGAATATGCAGGCTTTCTTCGCCGTCTTGATATCCTTTGCCGCCAGAACAGGCTGGATGCCGGCCTGCGCGGTGCATGCGCCGAGAAGGCTTGCGATTATCCATGAGCTGACCTTTGAAAAGCCGATTGAGCCCATGCTGAAGAAGCTGCCGCCGTCCGCGGCCTCGACCTGCGCCATGCCCTCCTTGAACGCCGCCATGCCGCCTACCTTGTGCAGCGCCACGAACATCGCCAGGATCATGCCTCCGTACATGGCGAACAGGTGCACCTCGCTCGTCGCCGCGACGGCTCTCATGCCGCCCGCAAGCGTGTACACGATGAATATGACGGCAAAAACGATGCAGGTCGCCGTAAAGTCATAGCCCATCAGGCTCTGCCCCAGCTTTCCCGCCGCGACCATCTGCGACAGGCCGACCGCCAGCATCACGATCGTGAGAAGGATGCTGGACACGGTTCTCGCGCGGACGCCGAAGAATTTTTCGACGATGCCCGGAATCGTCACCTGTTCAAGGCTGCGGTATAGCTTTGCAAAGCACAGCGCCAGAAACATCACTCCGACGCCGTTTGCGATCGTGTACCACGCACCGGAAAGGCCGTACAGGAAGCCGTATTCCGCGACACCGCTCGTCGCCGTTCCGCCGAGCCATTCGCCGGTCGAGGCGCAGACTATGGCGAACAGCCCCATTTCAGCGCCGTGAAAATCGCTTGCCGTTTTCGACCTTCTCGCCGCGAGCAGGCCGACGACGACAGTTAGTGCAAAATACAACACGATCACGATCAGCTGCACAGAAGTCAAAACAAATCTCCCCTTTTCTCAAGCATTAAGTTTTATTTAGTATAACATTTTGCTTTTACTTCTGTCAATTTAAAGCAGAAATTTATCAATGATCTTCACACGATCTATACGCGGGGATATTGTCATAGGTCGATGTGTAAGCTGAAGAAAAGGAAACCCGCAATTCACATGAATTGCAGGTTCAAAGCGGACAGTGCGCGAAGCTATCGACTATAAGGACGCAATCGCAGACGCGGCGTTCGAGCCTAACTGCCAAGAGGAAAAGCGTCCGCAGACTCAGCGTCAGCAGCTCCGCTACGAAGCGGGAGACGATAATGCAATCAGAGAGGAGAAAGCAGCAATGACGCTTGCAGACATACTTGCAGGAAAAACCATAGAGTCAGGCTACACCGGTAAGCCGGAGGACGGCGAGCACATAGTCAAGCTCATAGACGAGCCTCAGGTCTTTCAGGGACGCAACGGGATCTTCGTTACTCTTGAGCTGAGAGACGAAACCACCAAAGTAACTTGGAAAGCGTTCGTGAACGCAGATGAGCTGGCCAAGAAACTCGCTGAAATCTCCTTCAACAACAAGGGGATGCTGGGCGGCATGAACGCGCAGAAAGCGTTGCTCAACATCCAGAAGAAGGAAAGCCGACTCAGAGAGAGATTGGAGGTCAATGGGCAAATGAAGCGTAACCTGCGGGAGATATATTGCCTGTATTTCCCCGATGAAGGCCGGTACACAAGGCTTATGACCTTGGCTGAAGCCAAAAGGCTGGTGCGAGAGTTTTGCACCGCGTACATCGTCAACATAGAAACTGCGGAGGTGATTGGCTAAGACTTACATAAACGCAGAGGAACGTCTCAGCGAGCTGTGATACGTCACGGTTGGCTGAGGCGTTCCTTTTTTACCTTTCCAAAATCTAACTACGCTGAGGTATCGGCGAAACGGCCAGAAAGGATTTACATCATGGACGAAGAAAAAATCATCTGCGCTGAGTGCGGCGCTGTAATGGAGGACATTCGCAGTTTTAAGGAGGAATAAAATATGTGCATTATAGCTGCAAAACCCGCCGGCGTAGATATGCCGAGCATCGACAAAATCGAAAATATGTGGAACCGTAACTCCGATGGAGCGGGCATCATGTTCGCCGTCGGCAACAAGGTTCACATTGAGAAAGGCTTTATGAGCTATATGAGCTTTATCGCAAGGCTCAACGAGCTTGAAGCGAAGTACAATCTCAAGAAGCTGCCCGTGGTTATGCACTTCCGCATAACCACACACGGCGGTACAAAGCCTGAAAACTGCCACCCGTTCCCAATATCCGACAGCATAGGTATGCTCAAGAAGCTAAACCTCACCACGCAGGTAGGAGTTGCGCATAACGGCATAATCAACATCGTGCCGCGCAAAGGCATCTCCGACACGATGGAGTACATAGCCTCGCAGCTTGCTCCGCTGGCAAAAGCGGTTCCGAACTTCTACAAAAACAAGAACCTCATGCAGATGATATCCAACGCCATAGACAGTAAGATGGCGTTCCTCACGTCAGGCGGCAAGATATACACCATTGGAGACTTTGTAGAGGAGGGCGACATCATGTACTCCAACCGAAGTTATGAAAAGACGAAGTCTTGGCGAGACTACACTTGGGGCTGCTACGAGAAAGACGATTGGGAAATATACAGCGGCATTCCCGATTACAAGTACAAGCCCGTCATGTGGTTGGACGAAGCTCTCGGTGAATACGTCATTACCGACGACGGAGAGCTGATACAGGGCGACCTCGCCATAGATATGTACGGAACAGTTTACGAGTATGACTACGAGGCAGACGCGCTATCAGTAATTGGCGGAGTAGCCTGCAACGCAGAGGGTATGCCGCTTGAATTCGATGAGAAGTCGCAGCTCTGCGTGAACGAACTGGTAGCGGTGTACGACAAATGACAGACGAAAGCTACGTTTTCAGGCAGACAAGCCTTGAACGCAAAAAGATAGCGAACGGCGTCTACTCGCGTAAGCGGGGAAGCCGTTCAAAGAAATGCACCCTGCCGTCAGACTATCCGACGGCAGGACAGCTCAAGAAAAGGAATGGTGAAGTGATGCAGTATAACCTGAATAAACCAATGTCATGGCATACATTCAAGTCTATGCCAGAAGACTTGCAGCGCGAATACATCGTGAAATGCAAGGAAAAGTACGGCGCAAGAGGGAAAGACCTCGCAGAAATGTTCGGCATGAGCAAAAACGGTTTCAGTTTGGCAATGGTGAAGCTGTTCGATGGCAATTCTCCGTTCAAAGGCACAACGTCAAAAGTAAGAACCACTCTTTGGGATGATTTTCTCCGAAGCGATACAAGCGCATCTGAGGAAGCGGAGCCTGCGGAAGTGAATTTACCAACTGAAGACGCTGAAAGCGTAGAGAGCGAAACTGAGCGCGTTAAACAGCCGCCTACGTCAAAGTCAAGAGGTGTAGCTCGCGTAACGAGTGGTTTAATCCACCTCGAAGGTACGACAGAGGCGGTGTTTGCCAAGGCAATACTCGCCATGAACCCGGAATCGACATACTCAGTGGTGGTAGACTTCTGCCTGCTCGACCCTGATGAAAAGGAGGGGGCTGACAATGGCTGAATACATTGAGCGCACAGAAGCGCTGGAAATTACGACGCGAACGTGCGGGGATTACGCTGCCGCGTGGTCGGAAATTAGGAAACTTCCCGCCGCCGACGTTGCGCCGGTGGTGCATGGGCGGTGGATTACGTGGGAGGAGGCAGGCAACGACATACCTTCGCCACACAGACACGAATGCTCGGTCTGCCACGACGCTGCGCAGGTGCTTATAAACGGTATTGAACTGCTCTCTGATTATTGCCCCAACTGCGGCGCGAGAATGGACGGTGAAGCAGACGGAAGCGATTAAATATTGCCCTTTTTGTGGGAAAGAAGCGAAGGTGTTTTACAACAACAAGCCGGCAGGCAGTACAACGTATGGAGTAACCTGCATGAATTGCACGGCGAGAGTGTTCGGATATTCGTTACCGGAGCCAGCCATAAAAGCTTGGAACAGGAGGGTTGATGCAAAGAACTAACACTCGCAAAATTCCGTGAGTAAATTTGTGAGTAAAAACGATGTTAAAGAACTGCGACAAATGTCGCAGCTCTTTAACATTTCTCTCAAGTTTTTAACGTTGAAAAATAGAATTTTCCTTGTAAAACAAAGAAAAACCGTGAGACTTCAATGCCTCACGGTTTTACAATTTATGGTGGACGATACAAGACTCGAACTTGTGACCTCCCGCACGTCAAGCGGATGCGCTACCAGCTGCGCCAATCGTCCAGCTCTCTAACAGCTCGTTTATATTACCTCAGGAAGCGGAAAATGTCAATACCTTTTTTAATTTTTTTGCCGCTTCAAAATTGAAAATATCGAAAAACAGACTCCCCGAAATCGGAGAGTCTGTTGACCGCTTTTGAGCTGTGCTTAACGGCAGTAGATCGTCAGCTCGGTCTTATAGCCAAACGCCTGGCAGATAAGCTTGCCATGGCCAGGGCCGACATAGCTTACGGTGCACTGCTTCGGCTTTTCGGGATCGACCGTTACGCTGATGATGCTGTCATCCTCAACGCTCCATGTGATCTCAGGATTCTGAATATCCAGCGGGTACACATCCGCAAGAACGACAACGTCCTCGGAGGTGGACTCCATCGTGAACTCATTGTTCTCCCAAGGATTGGTAGACCACAGCGAGTGCAGCACGACTTTTTCTATATTCGGGGTGGGGCTGGGC